>ENA-UOOI01000023-UOOI01000023.1-fermentation-metagenome-genome-assembly--contig:-NODE-23-length-200243-cov-6.132720_pt1 | contig 200243 bp, 189 predicted proteins | sample MGYA00245779_ERZ724027 | MGnify/ENA primary metagenome ERZ724027 (study PRJEB28704, sample SAMN03018318) | fermentation metagenome | biome: anthropogenic terrestrial biome; feature: soil...
GCAGGGGACTGAAAATCCCCGTGTCGGTGGTTCGATTCCGCCCGGAGGCACCAAAAATGCGAACGTAGCTCATCCGGTAGAGCGCCACCTTGCCAAGGTGGAGGTAGCGAGTTCGAGCCTCGTCGTTCGCTCCAAGTTGGCGTCATAGCCAAGTGGTAAGGCAAGGGTCTGCAAAACCCTCATCCCCGGTCCGAATCCGGGTGACGCCTCCAAATTTATTTATAATAATCACCGATGTGCTGAATGTTCAGTGCAGTCGGTGATTATTTTTTTATTGTGCTTTCGGTTCTTTTTATAGTCTGTACCTTCCGCTCCTTTTTCGGTCAAGAGCGGTTCCTACAGGAGAAAGAATTTTCAAATTCTATGAATTGGCTAAAATTCTCAATAGAAGAGAACCATACACAGGCGCGTAAAAAACGGTAAAGAGGAATTAAATGAGCAGTTGCAAAGAAATTGAAGAAAGTATTTTTAAAAAGTACCGTAGAAAGATCTGGATTCCGTTTCTGACGGCAGTAAAAGAGTACCGCCTTATACAGAAAGGGGATAGAATTGCCGTCTGCATTTCCGGCGGAAAAGACTCTATGCTGACTGCCAAATGTATGCAGCATCTTCAGAGATACAGTGATTTTCCATTTGAAGTGGAGTATCTGGTCATGGATCCGGGCTACAGGGAAGGAAACAGAAGGCAGATTCTAAACAATGCCTCTTTGCTGGGACTTCCGATCCGGCTTTTCAACACGCGCATTTATGAAATTGTTTCTCATAGGGGCGGTTCACCATGTTACCTTTGTGCCCGGATGCGCCGAGGCTTTTTGTATCGAAACGCGCAGGAGCTTGGCTGCAATAAAATAGCTCTTGGGCACCATTTTGACGATGTGATTGAGACGGTTCTGATGAGTATGCTGTACAGCGCGGAAATCCGGACGATGCTGCCAAAGCTTCATAGTAAAAATTATCCTGGCATGGAGTTGATCCGGCCCATGTACCTGGTCCATGAAGCAGATATTAAAAAATGGCGGGATTCCAATCATCTTCAGTTTCTCCAATGCGCCTGCCGCCTGACGGAAAATTGCGGACCGCAGGGGGAAAATTCCAAACGATGGGAAACGAAGAGGCTGATCGAGCAACTTCGCAGGGCCAATCCGGGGGTGGATCAAAATATTTTTCACAGTATTCACAATATCAATCTGGATATGGTCCCGGGCTACAGAAGCAAGGGAAAGCTGCACAGCTTTTTGGAGTGTTACAACCAACAGGACGGCCGTCTGAAGCCCGATGACGGCCCTTCCGCTTGAAAGAAGTCCATAAAGGAGGACTGCAAAAGGGCAGTCGTTTAAGGGTAATCAAGTGCGCAGCATTGCACCCTCAACTGCCATATGCAAGGATATGACAACTGAGGGCGCAATGCTGAAAGCTGTTCGTGTCAGTCTTTTTCTACAGAGATAACAGATGCGGGACACTCATCCCGGGCTACCAGGATAGAGCGCTCGGCCTCTTTCGGAACCTGCTCTCGTATCACAGAGGCAAAACCATCCTCCGACATGCGGAATACTTCGGGACAGGTGTAAGTGCATAACCCGCATCCAATACAGTCTTTTCTGTTCAGATGTGCAATCATCAACGGTCTCCTCCATCTTCCTACCAGCGTCAGGCGCAACTTATCCGGTTAGAAAGCTGGAAAGTTCCTGGTTGAACTTTTCCAGCTCATCATAAAATATTGCATGCCCGCTTTGCTCAAACCGGTATAATTTGGAGTTCCGAATATTCCGATTCAAGGTAAGCGCAAGTTCTTTTGGGCATATTTTATCCAATATGCCGTAAAAAATGCCGGTAGGAACAGAAATCTGTTCGAGATCTGCCCGTAAATCCGCGTCTCGCAGGGTTTCAGCGGTTTCAAGGGTGCTGTAACCGGGGCCTGAAAGAGTGACGGAACGGAACCATTCGCCAAACGCTGGCGTAATGGGCTGCCCGAAGAAACTTTTTTCAAAATCGTAAATTGCCTGTGGACGATCCCGGCCTATTTGGGCAATCAGCGCGTTGACCTGCTCTAATGGCAAGCCTCCCGGGCACCCCTTTCGGCTGACGAAACAGGGAGCGGCGGCGGAGAGCAGCGCAAGCTTGGAAATTTTGTATTCGCGGTACCGTGCCATATAATGAATCGCAACGGCACCACCCATGGAAAATCCAACGAGAGACATCCTCGGCACGTTGATCATCCGGATAATGGTATAAAGGTCGTCGGCAAGCCGGTCATAGCCGTAGCCACTCCAGGGAGCATCCGAGTTTCCAAACCCGCGCAGATCGACCGCAATGCATCGAAATCCCAGCTTTGGGAGCAAATCGAGCTGATATTCAAACATGCTGTGGTTCAGCGGCCAGCCGTGAACCAGAAAGACCGCTTTTCTTCCCAGCGGGTTTAGGTCATACACGGCAAGTTTCACACCGCGTTCCACACTGACATAATACATGTTTCCACCTCCGGAAAACATGTATGCGCCCGAATGGAAAAATAGTAATGATATGAAAACTATAAATTAAAAAAGCGGGAAGCTGTATCTTAACAGCTTCCCGCAAAAATTGTCAGCAATTGATATTTTATGATTTGTGCGGCCATGCCATTTGATAGGGTATGACCGTTTTGTCATACTCTTCTTCGGTGAGGTACTTAAGCTTTGAAGCAGCCTCCCGAAGCGTGATATTTTCCCGGCTGGCCATCTGCGCCACCTCCGCCGCTTTGGCGTACCCGATTTTTGGGCTGAGCGCTGTGACAAGCATGAGAGAATTTTTTACATTCTGGTCGATCTTTTCGCGGTTTGGTTCAATCCCGACCACACATTTATCGTGGAAGGAACGAATGGCGTCAGACAGCAACCGAATGGATTGCAGCATATTCAAAATGATCACAGGCATATAAACATTAAGCTGGAAGTTCCCCTGCGAGGCGGCAAAACCGATTGCAACATCATTCGAGATCACCTGGCAGCAAACCATGGTCATTGCTTCGCACTGTGTCGGGTTCACTTTGCCCGGCATAATGGAGCTTCCCGGTTCGTTGGCGGGAAGTTTGAGTTCACCAATCCCGCAGCGGGGCCCGCTCGCAAGCCATCTGACATCGTTGGCAATCTTCAATAGGTCGGATGCAAGAGCTTTCAGCGCCCCGTGGGTAAACACCAGACTGCTTTTGCTGGAAAGGGAATAAAATTTATTGGACGAGGAATAAAATTGGCTGCCTGTCAACTGGCTGATTTTTTCAGCCGCCATTTCTCCAAATTTGGGGTGTGTATTCAAGCCGGTCCCCACGGCGGTGCCGCCGAGAGCAAGGTTCCGCGGCTCCTTCAGGCTATCCGCGATCATGCCTTTCGTCTTTTCCAGCATAGCGGCCCATCCGCCGATTTCCTGCCCGAGGGTCAGAGGAACGGCATCTTGAAGATGCGTCCTGCCGATTTTAACCAGGTCGGCGTATTTTTCCGAAAGCTGCGTAAAAGTTCCCCTTAACAGGTCGATCGCGGGGAAGAGGCACCGCTCAATTTCCAGCACCGTCGCCATCTGCATGGCGGATGGGAAAACGTCATTGGAACTCTGTCCCATGTTTACGTCATCGTTTGGGTGCACCTTGCTGCCGAGCTTTGCTTTTGCAAGGTTCGCGACAACTTCATTGACGTTCATATTGGTCTGTGTGCCGCTTCCAGTCTGCCAGACAGCGAGCGGGAACTGATCGTCGAACTCCCCAGCCAGAATCCTGTCGCAGGCTTCCGTAATGGCGGTCCCCTTTTTGCTGTCCAGCCGGCCAAGCTCCACGTTTGTCCGTGCGGCGGCCGATTTAATCACGGTAATTGCTCTGATAATTTCCATAGGCATCTTTTCGGTGCCAATTTTAAAATTTTCAAAACTTCTTTGAGTCTGAGCGCCCCAAAGCTTGTTTTCTTCTACTTTAACCTCGCCGAGTGAATCGCGCTCAATGCGGTATGCCATTTTTAACCAGCCCTTCCGCTGAATTGATTATCGAAGATTCAGCCGCTTTTTCGCTTGCTGTTCCACCATTTCAGGAGTCACATCCCGCCTTCCGGCTACCCCGGTTCTGATTGCCGCCTCCGCAACATGGCGGGCTACCACCGGCGCAATGGATTTATCCAGAGCGTTCGGGATAATAATCCCCTTCTTCCGGTCGTCTTCGCTGATCATGCTTGCAATTGCCTGGGAAGCGGCCATCTTCATCTCCATGTTGATTTCCCGTGCGCGGATGTCTAATGCCCCTCTGAAAACGCCGGGGAAGACCAGCAGATTGTTGACTTGGTTTGGAAAATCAGAGCGCCCGGTTGCGATCACTTTCGCCCCGGCGCGGGCCGCAACGTCCGGCATAATTTCCGGATCCGGATTGGCCAGTGCCAAAATAATCGGATCTTTCGCCATGGAGCGGACCATTTCTTCCGTCAGGATACCCGGCGCGGAAACGCCGATGAAAATATCCGCTCCCTTTACGGCATCCGCAAGGGTTCCCTTCAGTTTGAGCGGATTGGTCACTTTTGCAATTTCTCTCTTGGATTGATTCAGCCTTTCGTCGCCGTCGCAGATAATTCCGCGGTGATCGCACATGGTGACCTTTTTAAAGCCGGCGTACAGTAGAAGTTTTGTGATCGCAATGCCGGCCGCTCCGGCCCCGCTGATGGCAATACTGACGCTTTCCTTGCTCTTGCCCACAATTTTCAGGGCGTTGATCAATGCCGACAAAGCCACCACCGCAGTGCCGTGCTGGTCGTCGTGAAATACCGGAATCTTCAGTTCTTTTTTCAGCCTTTCCTCAATCTCAAAGCACTCTGGAGCCTTGATGTCTTCCAGGTTGATCCCGCCGAAAACGGGTTCCATCATTTTTACAGCCTTTACAATCTCATCCGGATCTTTTGAGTTCAGGCAGATGGGGAAAGCGTCGATTCCGCCGAATTGCTTAAACAGAACGGCTTTTCCTTCCATGACGGGCAGACCCGCGCCTGCGCCGATATCTCCGAGCCCCAGAACCGCCGTTCCGTTTGTAACAATGGCGACCAGATTTCCCTTGGAGGTGTAATCGTAAATCGTATTATAATTTTTCTGAATCTCTTTGCATGGTTCTGCGACTCCCGGTGTGTAGGCCAGAGAAAGATCGTCTTTTGATTTGATTGGGAACTTTGGATGTATCTCAATTTTCCCCTGGTATTTTTTATGAACTTCAAGAGCCTTTTCTCTAAGATGCTCCATACTCATACCCTCCAATATTCTTTTGTGCTTTTCATGTTTTAATGTTTTCCGGAGCACACGGTCAGCTTTTTCAGGTCAAAGATGCTCTTAATTTGTGCATCGTTGAAAATGCCGTCCTTTTCCAGGATCTGTCTGACCGGCTCACCGGTTTTCAGTGACTGCTTTGCGATGGACGCTGCCTTTTTGTACCCGATATACGGAGATGCGGCGGTTGCGAGCCCGCAGCTGTTGTTTACCATGTCAGCGCACTTCGAAGTATTTGCCTGAATGCCGGTCACACAGTTGTCAACCAGCGTTTTGACGCCGCCTGCCAGCGTTGTGATGGATTCGAACAGATTGTAGTAAATCACCGGTTCAAACGCATTCAATTCCAGCTGGCCGGCTTCGGCTGCCATAACCACGCTCAAGTCATTGCCGATTAGGTTAAAAGCAACCTGATTCACAACTTCCGGAATGACGGGGTTGACTTTGCCGGGCATAATGGAAGAACCGTTTTGTTTCGGCGGAAGCAGGATATCTCCAAAGCCGGCTTTCGGTCCGGAAGACATCAGCCTCAGGTCGTTTGAAATCTTTGAAAGATCCACTGCGCATGTTTTCAATGCGGATGACAGTTCCACATAAGCATCCATGTTTTGAGTAGCGTCAATCATGTCTTCCGCACGGGTAAATTCAAAACCCGTAACTTTGCTGAGCACCGGCAAAATGGTTTCAAGATAGACGGGATTTGCGTTGATGCCGGTGCCGATGGCCGTTCCACCCAGATTTACGGTCTTTAGTGATTCTCCGGCTTTTTCAATTCGGATGATATCCCTTTTCACTACGGAGCAGTAAGCGTTGAATTCCTGCCCCAGACGAATGGGGACGGCTTCCTGAAGCTGGGTCCTGCCGATTTTGATCACATCGTCAAATTCCCTAGTCTTTTCCTGCAAAGTATCCCGCAGTCGTTTAAGCTGCTCCATGGCCCCGGGCAACAGTTTCAGCATCGTCAGTTTTCCCGCCGTTGGGTAAACATCATTGGTTGACTGACACATATTAACATGGTCATTCGGGTGAACAATGCTGTAATCGCCTTTGGTTCCGCCAAGAATCTCAATGGCTCTGTTCGCGATGACTTCATTGGCGTTCATATTTGCGGAAGTCCCGGCCCCGCCCTGAATCGCGTCTACAATAAACTGGTCATGAAGTTTCCCTGCAATGATTTCGTCACAGGCCTGTTCGATCGCATGGGCTTTCTTTTCATCCAGCGCCTTTGCTTTGCTGTTTGCAATGGCAGCCGCCTTTTTAATCTGTGCAAGGCTGTTAATCAGTTCGCCATGCATTCTGTGAGAAGTGATTTGAAAATTTTCTGCTGCCCTCAGCGATTGAACACCATAATAACTGTCCACGGGCACTTGTTTTTCACCGATTGAGTCACTTTCGAGTCGATATTCCATGGATTTCATCCCCCTTAGTCAAGATTCATAAAAAATTTCTTACAACTACACTTGAATTATATTCTGACTAAAAGAGCCGGGCAACAGAAAATCCAAACTTATTTGAAACTTTAGAAAATTGTTGAACTTGTGGTTATTAAAAAAAAAAACAAGCGCTGTTAACTTTAAAATTGTAAACATGTTTCAGAAAGACAAGAGCTTATTTTCGATACTGAACTCATTTTTCGGAAGTGGTCGGAAGCCGGCTTCCCCGGCATTCCAAAAAAATTCAGCGCCGTCGGTTGATTCCTGAGTAAAAATCTTCTATACTACACTTGGATTGTAAATATTTTGAAAGGAGCTGGCTGCTAAACTATGTTCACGATTGTCTTTGGTTTAATCCAACTCTTTGTAGGCGTTTATGGCCTTGCAAGTGCTTTGAAGATGAAGAACAAACGCATCGTTTCCGGCGGCTTTTTACCGCGCTCTGCCAAGGAGGCTGCCTGCACGGACATTGATTCGCTGATCCGCTACCTTTTTAGCCGTCAACTTGTCTTTTCTTCCTATTGTGTGGTGAATGGAGTTTTGACAGTGCTGCATGAGCAGTACGGCATTTTGCAGGGCGGGCTTGAATTAACCCTTTCGCTCCTTTTTTTACTTTTTACCTTTTATTTCAGCATGGTGATCCGAAAAGCGATCAGGACTTACTTTTAGAATGGTTTCTGCATTTGGAAAAGGAAACATACAATCTATTTATTATATCATCATTTTGCTGCCTTAAACCTATGGAACAGTCATCATGAAAGAAAGAAATTCCATTTCCATTTGCAAACAATCTTATAGGCCTTATAGCTACTACTCATATGATGAGTTAATAAAGAAAGAACACCCGTACCGATGTTAGGGCGCGGGTCAGCATTGCGGTTGTTCAAAGTTCATTCGCAAACAGGAGGCAGAAAAAGAATGAACATGATGATCTTAGAGCTTTTAGCCGTCACTGCCGTGACGTTCTGCGGCGGAATTTTGCAGGCAACTACAGGGTTCGGAATCGGAATTTTAATGATAACGCTGCTGCCGCCTGTTTTGGGTAGTGTTCGAGCGGTTTCCGTGATGGGAAACATATGCAGCATAGGGTGTGCAGTAACGATTCTAGCGCATACCTGGCGAAAAACCAGTGTGAAAACGGTGTTCACCCTGCTTCCCATGTTCTTTTTGATGATGCCGGTAGGCAATCAAATACTTTTGCGGTTTTCCAACAGCTTGGCGGAAAAATTTCTTGGGATTACACTGATCGCTTATGCCTGTTACAACCTATTTGTCAGGGAAGTTCGGTTCCGCCCGACTTTGGGGGCAGCCGTAATTTCCAGTTCTGCGGCTGGCTTGCTGAGCGGTCTGTTCTCGTTGTCGGGTCCGCCGATTGCCGTTTATATGATGAACCGTACGGAAGATAAAGACTGCTACATTGCGACCACCCATGCATTTTTTCTGGTTTCCTGTCTGTATGCTACTACGGTGCGGATTGTGAGCGGCATTGTAACGCCGAAAATCTGGGTGGATTCTCTGGTTGCTTTTGCCGCGATTGCTGCCGGAACTTCTTTGGGAGGGAAGCTGCGCGGCCGAATCAATATGGCACAGATGCGAAAGTGGATCTATCTTTTTATTCTAATTTCGGGTGCAATTTTCCTGTTCTGAAAATTTGTGTTTGGCACAGAGGAAGAAAGAACCGCATGCCCGGTGTCGAGCATGCGGCCTTTTTACTTTGTTTCCCGGTAGGCAGCTAAAATCTCTCCGAAATAAAGAGTGTGTGGATCTCCGTCCGGAGTGGCCTGCGTTGCTCCGTTGTAAAAGCGCTGATAAAGCTCCGGCTCTAAATCTTCCATGGACACTTCGGTTTTCAAAAGTGTTTTACATTCAAAATGAATGGCGCAGCCTGCGATTCCGGGGATACCGTTTTTCTTTGCCGGAACGGTTTTTAAAGAAAGCAGCGTCTTTTTATCCACATCCCGTCCGGATTTTGTCCCGCAGACTTTCAGCTCTTCTTTCATGCCACCCGGCGCGGGGACAGATACGGTAAACCGGCCGTCTTCTAACAGAGAATGAGAATATCTGCTGTGCCGGACCATCACCGTCAGCACAGGTTTTCCCCAAATGCAGCCCCATTGTGCCCAGCCGATCGTCATCGGATTGGCCTGCTGGCCGGATACCAGAAAGACTCCGCTTGAAATTTGCCGTGTCGCTTCTTCCACTAATTCCTGATAATCCATTTTCAGTCCTCCTTTTTATTTTGTCTTTTTTTATTATAAAGACTCTGTCCGGCAAAGTAAAGGCCGTCGATATACCAAACAAAAATTCACAAATTAAAGAATAAAGAATTAAAAAAGTAGTGCGCAATCCATAAAAATATCTTGACATTTCAAAGTCTCAATATTATAATTTAGTCATAGCTCATCAACAGATGAGTAGCATGAATCCAACACAGCTTTTTTGCCGGATTCATAACGGAATAATTCAAACCACCAGGAAGGGCCTTTTATCGCCAATATTACTCATCATATGATGAGTAATATTAAAAACTTTAATTCTTTTCTTTTAGGAGGGCAATGATGAAAGAGTATCGCGTAGCTGTCGTAGGGGCGTTGGGCGCTGTCGGTCAAGAGATGATTAAAACGTTGGAACGCCGGAATTTTCCGGTTAAAACTCTGAAGCCTCTGGATGTAAAAGAGAATGTCGGGCAAGAAGTTCATTTTCGCGATCAAACTGTCAAAGTGGCAGAATCAAACGAAAAAGCCTTTGAAAATGTGGATATTGCCTTATTTGCCGTGGCAAATTCGGTCAGCGAGAAGCTGGCTCCCGCAGCTGTCACAGCGGGCTGCATCGTTATCGATAACTCCAGCGCATGGCGTATGGCGGAGGGAGTTCCGCTCGTGGTGCCGGAGGTGAATCCGGAAGCGCTGCGGCAGCACAAAGGGCTCATTGCCAATCCCAACTGCTCCACGATCATCGCCATGGTTCCGCTGAAACCGCTGCATGATTTTGCTGGGCTGAAGCGCGTGATCGTTTCTACATATCAGGCGGTTTCCGGCGCGGGCGCTGCCGGGCTGAAAGAACTGGAAGTGCAGACGCGCCAGGTCTTGGACCAGCAGCCGATTCAGCCCAAAGCGTTTGCTCATCAAATTGCTTTTAACCTGATCCCGCATATCGACTTTTTCGAAAAAAACGCCTATACCCACGAAGAGATGAAAATGTACCGGGAAGGGCGCAAAATTCTTGGCTTACCCAATCTGATGGTCAACTGCACCTGTGTGCGCGTTCCGGTGTTCCGCAGCCATTCGGAATCGATTACCATTGAGACGGAGCGTCCGATTTCTCCGGCCCAGGCGCGCGAAGTGTTCGCGAAAGCCCCTGGGATCAAGGTAGTGGATGATCCGGCCGACAACGTCTATCCCATGCCGAAGGATACATCCAATCAGGATCTGGTTTATGTCGGCAGAATTCGCGAAGATATTTCCAGCACCGGCAACGGACTGACGTTTTGGTGCTGCGGCGATCAGATCCGCAAGGGTGCCGCTGTGAACGCGGTGCAGATTGCGGAGGTCATGCAGTCGATGGAGTTGATTTAAAATGAGGTTCGCTGTTGTAAAGTTTGGCGGGACCTCGGTCGCAACGGAAAAAAACCGCATGCAGGCGGTTCGGCAGATTCGCAGGCTAAAAGAAGAAGGATATGAGGTGGCGGTCGTCGTTTCCGCAATGGGTCGCAAGGGGGAACCGTATGCCACGGATACACTGCTTTCTTTGGTCAGTCCTGCAAGTGATCTGCGGGCAAAGGATCTCCTGGCAAGCTGCGGAGAGATAATTTCCTCCTGTGTGCTGAGCGACAGGCTGAATCAGGAGGGGCTGACGGCATTGCCTATGAATGGTTCTTCTGCCGGCATCCAGACAAACGGCGAGTTCGGCAATGCCAGAATCTGCGCAGTTCAAACCGCATTGGTGCAGAAAATGATGGCTGCGGGCCGCATCCCGGTCATTACAGGCTTTCAGGGAGTTTCGGCGGACGGCGAAGTCACAACGCTGGGACGCGGCGGAAGCGACACCTCTGCTGTGGAGATTGGCGGCTGTCTGCACGCGGAAAAAGTTTTGATTTTTACGGATGTGCCCGGTGTTGCCGTGGCGGATCCCCGATTGATTCCGGAAGCTGCTTATTTGCAGAAAATCGGTTACCGGGATATGCTTCTGCTGGCGCAGTGGGGGGCGAAAGTCATTCATCCCCGGGCAGTGGAAGCAGGCAGGCGCCATGGGGTGCCGGTCTGGGTGCGTTCTACATTTGATGAAAATCCCGGAACTGAAATTGCGGATCCCTCCCCGAATTATCAAGGTTTGGAGGGAATCACAGCTTTGAAACATTGCCGGCTTAACGCGGCGGAAGCGACGCTCCAGTTGCCGAACTGCCGCCTCTCTCCTGACGCGGGGGGAACAGTTTCGGTGATCACCGCATTGTTCCGCAAAATTCCGCAAACGGAGCTTCAAAAGAAATACGGAGCGGAAAGAGTAGCCATAGAAACCGTGGATGAGAATACATTCCTTTTTCACAAGATTGTTTCGGACGAAGCGGCGCCCGAACAAATTCGTCGGATCTATCGCGACTGGTGCAGAGCCAGCCAAATGCCTGTTTGGGCCTAAATGGCAGAGACAGCGGCAAGTCATGGGAGAGAAACCTGTTATGGATAGCATAGACCACAAAATCATCAAACAGTTGCAGCAAAATGGCAGGATCCCCATGAAAAGCCTTGGAGCTTTGGTGGCACTGACTCCACAGGCAGCCGCGGAAAGAGTCAGAAGACTGGAAGAAAGCCAAGTGATACTGGGATACACAGCTCTTGTAGATTCAAAGAAGCTGAACAAAGATGTCAAGGCGATTATCAACATCACGATTCCCCCTGAAAAGCAGAGCGATTTTATCGAATCCGCCAGGAACATTGAAAATATCGTATGTGCTTATCATGTTACCGGAGCTTTTTCAATGAGCGTTATGGCTGTGTTTCAGGATATTTCAGAATTAGAAAAAATAATTTTAAAATTTCAGCAGTTTGGCAAGACGCAGACACTGATCGTAATGGCAACTCCAATCCCTTTTCAGGGCATTGATCGGTTTTATGGCGAACCCTTTAAAAAGCTTTGATTTTGAAATCTATATGATGTAAAATGAAAGAAATCCTTAAAAAAATGCAAATTTATAGGTCTTAAAATGAAAAAAAGAAAGGAAGATGTTGCCTCCTAAGATATAGCTTACCATAGGATGAGTTGTCAGAGTAAATGCGTCCGCTGGGGGCGGTTCGGTCTAACTTAAAAAAGTGCCGGTCCAGCCGCAGTAGGCAGCAAAATGAAAGGGATGAAGAAGAATTGCTTTACAAGGGAGACGCTTGCATCATAGGCGGCGGCTTAATGGGCCTTTCCACGGCCTACTACCTGAGCAAAGCTGGTAAAACGGTCGTTTTGCTGGAACAGCGTGAAATCGGGAACGGCGCTTCCGGAGCGTGTGATGACATGATTTTGCTTCAATCAAAAAAACCGGGCGTCACGCTGAAACTGGCAATCGACAGCCTCGCGCTCTATCGGGATCTCAACCGAGAGCTGCAATATGACATTGGTTTTTCCACTCATGGCGGGATGATCCTCATCCAAAACAAAAAAGAACTTGATGTCATGGAACGGTATGTTCAAAAACAGCGCAGCTGTGGCCTGGAAGTATCCATTGTGGATCAAAAAGAGCTGCGGAAGCGCCAGCCCTACGTCAACACGGATATCTATGCGTCTACTTACAGTAGCGTGGATTCTCAGGTGGACCCCCTCCGGCTGATGCGCGCCCTGCTCCGGTACAGCGCGGAACACGGCATGAAAGTGTTTCGGCACGCTCCGGTGAGCAAAGTCGAACAGAAAGGGGATCACTGGCTGGTCTGCGCAGGGGATGCGATTCAGGTGGAATGTGACTGCGTTGTTAACGCCGCAGGCGCATGGGCATCCCAAATTGGAAAATTGACGGGGCTGCAGATTCCGATCGAGCCGAGAAAGGGCCAGCTGGCCATCACAGAACAGGTCCCGCCCGTGGGGGAAACCAATGTCTGGTCGGCAGCTTATATTGCATCCAAGATAGATCCGTCACTCGCGCCGGAACGGAGCGAATATGCCAAATCGATTGGACTCGGCTTTTCCTTCACGCAGACGCATGACGGAAACTATCTGATTGGAAGCACGCGGGAATCCGCCGGTTTCGACAAAACGACGTCTCAGCGGGCCATCGCCGATATTGTAAAACAGGCCTGCTACTATTTCCCAATTTTAAAATCCGTTAATCTTATCCGTACCATTGCCGGGTTCCGGCCGGCTTCAAAGGATGGCCTGCCAATTGTCGGCGCAGTGGATCAACTGCCGGGATATTACATCTGTGCGGGCCATGAAGGAGACGGGGTGGCGCTGGCTCCGATCACAGGCAAAAATATGGCTGAATTGATTACGACCGGGACCTGTGACCGGCGCTTCGATGAATTGAATTTGAGAAGGTTCAGCGCATAATTTATTCTTATCTTTCAGTTACATGGGTAACCTAACTTTAGTGAAATAATTGGAAAGGCTATAAATCATACGACCACACGCATATGTCCAAGCAACATGATTTGAGGGAGGATATATTTATGGATTTGGGCATTATTTTCTGGATTATCACCGCGGTAGTCGCTGGCATTTTCTTTTGGATTTCCTACAAAGTCAAAGATGCGGCAACCACCAGTTTCTCCGCCTATTCGATTGGCGGCGGCACGATGCCGATGTTTCTGATCTTTTTTTCTCAGTTTGCGACCATTATGGGCGCCGGAAATTTTATCGGCCATGCCGGGTATGCCTATAAAATTGGAATTACCCAGCTGATTTTTATCGCAGGGGAACAGGGTTCCAAAATCTTGTTTGCTCTGGTATTTGCTGGAATGGCAGGAAGATTTACATACAATTCCATGCCTGAGATGATTGATGATTTAATTACCCGTGACAAAATCACTCGCGCGATGATGGGAGTGCTGGCGGCATCTATTATGATCGCTTGGTGCGGTGGCCAGGGCAAAGCGCTCGGTGCCGTATTCCAAACGTTCAGCGGAATGGACCCGACGCTGATCATTATTATTTTCTCCGCAATCTTCATTATTTACACAGTGGCCGGCGGCATCTACTCTGTCGTTTGGACGGATTTCTTCCAAGGGCTGATTTGCCTGACCTTCGGCGTCGCTTTTTATATCTTTGCATTCAGTAAAATCAATTTTAATTTTTCCACTCTGGCGGCCCGTCTGACGGCAGTCGGAAAAGGCGAAATGCTGACATTTCAGGGGTTCAGCACCTTCGACTTGATCAATAAATTTGTTACCGGTCTGCTTGGCGTTCTTGTAGCGCAACAGTATTGGCAGAGATGCTACGCAACCAAGGATGCAAAAGGGGCGCGCAACGGCCTTTTGTACAGCGGCATCATTTGTATTATAATGACGATGTGCACGGCGATCGTCGGTCTGATTATTATGTCCATGAATCAGAATCTGGATGCCAACAGTGCCATGCCGTGGTTTATGCTGCATGTCTGCCCGCCGATCATTGCCTGCGGCGTTTTCATGCTGATTCTTTGCGCCGGGATGTCGTCGGCAGATTCCAATTTAAATTCTGCGGCGGTTTTAATCGTCAATGACCTGATCCGGCCTTTTGCACCGGACAAAACGGATGAGCAGCTGGTTAAACTTGCGAAAAGAGTCACCGTGGTTGTCGGTGTTGTAGCCTGCGGCAGTGCAATTTGGGCGAGTTCGATCATCGATTTGTTCAGCCGCGCTTACTCCATGGCCGGTTCCGGTCTGGTTCCGGTGCTGATCATCGGTCTGGTCTGGAAAGAACATAGAGGGCGCGCCGAGATGAGCAAGAAGAACAGCAAGGTCACCGCATGGGGGGCCCGTGTCGGCATTGTAGTCGGAGCTGTTTTGTCCCAACTGTCCTTTATTCCAAATGCGACTTTGGTGGCGCTGGCCGTTTCCAGCGCATGTGTCATTATTGTGTCGATGCTGACCCGCAACGTTAAAATGGACTCCAGATTTGTCAGTGAAGGAGATGTGAATCCGTTGCCCAAGGCGTCGGAAAGCAACGCATAACCGCTTTTCTACCGAAAAGTCCTTTGCTGGCAAACAGACTTCAATTTATGAAGTGAGGAGGTGAGCCAAAATGAGCGATAAGGAAGAAAACGACGAAATCATTTGCAGATGTGAGGAAATTTATCGGTCTGAAATTGAAAAAGCGATTGATGACGGCGCAACGACGATGAATGAGCTAAAACGTTTCACCCGCGCCGGAATGGGGCTTTGCCAGGGAAGGACCTGCCGCCGTTTGGTGGAACGTATTCTCGCAGAAAAGACAGGGCGGCCTCTGTCGCAAGTTGAGCCGTCAACCTATCGTCAGCCTGTGCGCCCGGTAAAGTCCGAACTGATGAGCCGGGTCGAAGATGAACTGGGAAAAAATCGAACCTAAACAAGGCTATCTTTTTGAAGGAGGATTTCATAATGCTGAATTGGGGCCGACTGATCACCGCAATGCTTACGCCGATGAATGCGAAGGGCGAAGTTGATCTTGATGAATGTGTTTCCGTTGCAAAATATTTGGAAAAGAACGGTTCAACTGCTCTGCTGGTTGCAGGGACGACAGGTGAATCCCCTGTTCTGACAGCGGAAGAAAAACGGCAGATGTTTCTCGCCATTAAAAAGAACGTCGGTATTCCCGTGATTGCTAATATCGGTACAAATTCAACGGCTGCGTCCATCGAAAACCTCAAGCAGGCCGAAGCCTGCGGCGTAGACGGGCTGCTCGCAGTCGTACCTTACTATAATAAACCGAATGCGGAGTCACAGTTTTTACATTTTTCTGCGCTGGCAAAAGCAGCAACTCTGCCAATCATCATGTACAATATTCCAGGCAGAACCGGAATTAATATGGCGGCGGAGACCACGATCCGTTTGTCAAAAGTCAAAAATATTGCTGGAATCAAAGAAGCTTCCGGAAATCTGGAGCAGGTGGCGCAGATTGTCGCCGGCACGGACGATGATTTTATGGTGTACACAGGAGAAGATTCCCAGACATTGCCAACCCTGGCAATTGGAGGCTATGGTGTTGTCAGTGTTGCCTCCCATGTGGTTGGGAATGAGATGGCCGACATGATCAACAGCTATGAAAAGGGCGATGTCGTCCATGCCAAAGATCTGCATCTGAAGCTGATGGGGATCACCAAGCGCCTGTTCATGACAGCCAACCCGATTCCAGTGAAAGCGGCAATGAATCTAATAGGATTTCATGTTGGGAATCCACGCCTGCCGCTGGCCCCGGCCGATGATACCGTTGTGGCGGCTCTGACGGAGGAATTGAAAAAATTAGGTAAGATTTAAGTGTTTGGAGGACGAAGCCATGAACAGAATTGAGCATCACCCGATCTTAGGCGACAGTCCGGCCCGCAAACCGGTTACCATCTTTTTCGATGGCAAGCCTTATCAGGCGTTTGAGGGTGATATGGTTGCGGCGGCTCTGATCGCAAACGACGTTTCCACTTTGCGCTACACCAAAAAGTACCATAAGCCGCGCAGCATTTTCTGCGGGATCGGCCGCTGCACAGACTGTGTCATGATTGTGGACGGCACGCCGAATGTCCGTACCTGCATCACTCCCGTTCACGACGGCATGCAGATCAGAACGCAGGAGGGCACCGGCAGCTGGCAGGAGGGAAAGAAAAATGAATGAAGCGGAGCTTGCAATCGTCGGTGCCGGTCCTGCGGGCCTTTCCGCAGCAATTGAAGCGGCGCAAAAAGGCACCAAGGTCCTGCTGATCGATGAAAACGCCAAACCCGGAGGGCAGCTTTTTAAACAGATCCATAAGTTCTTTGGGTCAAGCGCTCATAAAGCCGGCACGAGAGGGATCAATATCGGGGCTCAGCTGTTGCAGGAGACCCAAAAGCTTGGCATCAGGGTCTGGCTGAACAGCGAGGTCTGCGGTATTGAACAAGGGCATAATCTCTGGATTATTCAAAATCATAAAGAGTCCATCCGCATCCATGCGAAAAAAATCATTTTGGCGACAGGCGCAACTGAAAATGCCGTCGCCTTCCCCGGGTGGGATATTCCGGGGGTGATGGGGGCGGGCGCGGCCCAAACTATGGTAAATGTGCATCGCGTTTTGCCGGGGCATCGGTTCGTCATGGTTGGTTCCGGCAATGTTGGGGTGATCGTTTCCTATCAAATGATGCAGGCTGGCGCCGATGTGGTAGCCATTGTGGAAGCGGCACCTAAAATTGGCGGTTATGGAGTCCATACGGCGAAAGTATGCCGCGCCGGCGTGCCATTTTATGTTTCCCACACGGTAAAGCGTACGCTTGGAACAAATCATGTGGAAGGGGTCGAATTGATCGCCCTAGATGAGAATTTCAAGCAGATTCCCGGCACGGAAAAAATGTTGGCCTGCGATACGGTTTGCCTTGCCACAGGACTGACGCCGCTGACCGAGCTGGCATGGCTGGCGGGCTGCAAATTTGACTATGTCGGTGCCTTGGGCGGCAATCTTCCCATTCACAATGAAAAAATGCAGACCACGGAAAAGGATCTTTATATTGCCGGGGACATTTCCGGCACGGAAGAAGCGAGCACGGCTATGGAAGAGGGCCGACTGGCCGGGATCAATGCCGCCGCAGCGCTGGGGTATGTGACGGAGCAGGAGGCAGCCCGGCGTTCTGCTGAAATTTGGGAAAGCTTGAATTCGCTCCGCTGCGGATATTTCGGTCAGCGCCGCCGCGAAGCAAAGGACCACATGCTGAAGAAAGGGGCGGAAATGATCCGATGAAGTCTGAATTGAAAACTACGGGAGCTCCTTCTCTGGAAGAACTCCGCGCGTCCCCGGCTTTTCCAACGCCGGAACAGTTGCGGCGGGGTCCGATCGCAGTAATCGAGTGCATCGAAGAGATTCCCTGCAATCCATGTGAGGCAGCCTGCCCGAAACATGCAATCCATATTGGCACACCGATTACCAATCTTCCCCGGCTGGATGTCGACCAATGCATCGGGTGCGGAAAATGTGTCGCTGCCTGCCCAGGACTTGCTATTTATGTAAAGAATTTCACATACAGCGACTGTGACTGCACCATCAGTTTTCCTTTCGAATACCTTCCTCTTCCAAAAGAAGGGGAGGAAGTGGAGATGGTGGATCGTCATGGAAAAGTCCTCTGCAAAGGGACAATTTGCCGGGTCAACAATGCAAAGGGTAACGACCATACTGCAGTGATTACCGCAGTATATCCCAAGACTTTTTTTGAAGATGTGGTTTCGATGAAGCGCCTGAAAAATTGATTTCTTTCTAATAAAACAATCAGCTTAGATTTTTTCTGCCATGAGGCAAGTCCTCTATTCTTTTTCCTTCACTGAAAGTTTTTACCAGTTGAATGGAAGGCAGGAAAATCGCTTTAAAAATTTCTCCTAATTTTCAGAAAGGGTATCGATCCTGCCTCTTGGCCGCAGGATTGATACCCTTTCAAATTGTAGAAGATTTTAAATTTCTCAGAATGAAGCTTGAGCCAGCGCATGTAAAGTTAAAATTCTTGTCATCGATAGGATCAAAAAGAAAGAAAAAGCAATCATTCAGTTGCCGCAAATCAAATACGGAATCAGAATAACTTCCGATTCTGCCTAAATCTGCCACTTTCCCCCGAGTCTTATTGTATGAGATCCTTCATCGTGTAAAGTCCACTTCCTTGACCCAGTAAAAATTCTGCCGCATTCAGCGCTCCGTTGGCAAAGATTTCTTTTGACTGCGCGGAGTGCGCAATGGTAAGGACTTCATGAGGGCCGGCGAATATAACTTTGTGTTCACCGACAATGGTTCCGCCGCGGATGGAATGAATTCCAATTTCGCTGGCGGTACGTTTTTCTTTTCTTGCATGGCGGTCGTAAACATATTCCATTTGTCTGCCGGCTTCGTCTGCAACGGCGCTGGCGATCATCAGGGCGGTTCCGCTCGGCGCATCGATTTTCTGGTTGTGGTGCGCTTCGATGACTTCAACATCGAATCCATTGCCGAGGACACGTTCTGCTTTTCTGGCAAGCTCAAGCAGCAGATTGATCCCCATCGACATGTTGCAGGAGTAAAAGATTGGAATCTCCAGGGCGGCGGCTTTCACAGCCTGAGTCTGCTCGTCACTGTATCCGGTTGTGCAAAGCACGAGCGGCGTTTTTGTTTCTTTGCCATATTTCAGAAGGGAATCCAGCAAGGTGGGGTTTGAAAAATCAATTAAGACATCGGCCTTTTTGCCGATCTCGTCAGGCGATGAATAAACCGGGTAGGGTTGCCCGGAACTTTTATGGCGGTTGATTCCTGCCACAATTTCAAAGTCACTTCGTTCTGAAACACAGTGGGAAGTGACTTTGCCCATTGCACCATTGCAACCGCTTAGAATTATTTTTGTCATTTCAGTCTTCCTTTTTTATTGCCTGTTTTTATGATTCATGGACCAGTTGATATTTTTGCAGAACCTTGTGAAGCTTGCCGGCCAGCTCATCGCTCATGCTGGTCAGCGGAAGACGGCATTCTCCGCAGTCAAACCCCATTTCGTCCAGAGCTGCCTTCACTGGGATGGGGTTGACATCCCAGAAGAGTGCGTCCATCAGTTCCAGAGAATTTAAAAATGATTTGCGGGAAGCTTCCACATTTCCGGTTAAGTAATCCGCACAGATTTGTTTCATCACCTTGGGCAGAACATTTGCAAACACTGAAATGACTCCCTTGCCGCCCAGAGAGAGGATGGGCAACGTCTGGTTATCCTCGCCGGAATACACGGCGAGCTGATCGCCGCAAAGAGAAAGGGTCTTTGCACAGGCGGCAAGGTCGCCGTTAGCCTCTTTGGTCCCCACAATTCTGGGGTGTTCCGCCAGTTTTTGGTAGGTTTCCGGTTTGATGTTGCAGCCTGTTCGGGAGGGAATGTTGTAGAGAAGAATGGGCAGGCTGACTCGATCGGCAATGTAATAAAAATGTTTCACAAACCCGGCCTGAGATGTTTTGTTGTAGTAGGGGGTGATCAAAAGCAGAGCGTCTGCTCCGGCCTCCTGCATGGCGAGCGAAAGCTCCACCGCCTGCTGTGTGTTGTTGCTGCCGGAGCTTGCAATAACCGGGATTTTCTTTTTGACTTTTTTAGCGATGAACTCAATGATTTTGCAGTGTTCCTCCCGGCTGAGGGCTGGCGATTCCCCCGTGGTGGCGCAGGCGACGATGGCGTCGGTTCCGCTTTGAAGATGAAAGTCGACAAGACGTTCCAGCGTTTCATAGTTTACGGATCCATCTTGCTTCATAGGAGTGACCAAAGCAACGCCGGATCCGGTAAAGATCAGTTTTTTCATAAGATCAATTTTACCTCCGAATGGTCAAATGCGAAATTTTTATTTGTCCATGAATCCTTGGGCGCAGAGATATTCAGCCATTAAGATTCCTCCGCCGGCCGCACCGCGCAGCGTGTTGTGGGATAGACATACAAATTTTACATCATACTGACTGTCCGGGCGCAGGCGTCCAATCGAAACAGCCATACCGTGTTCAAGGTTTCGGTCGAGGCGCGTCTGCGGCCGGTCATCCTCTTTAAAATAGATAAGAAATTTTTTCGGGGCGCTCGGAAGGGAGAGTTCCTGAGGCTCACCGCTGAAATGCTCCCACCGGTCGATAATTTCATCCAGCGGAATTTTTTTCTCAAAAGAGAGGAAAACGGCGGCCATGTGCCCGTCGCTGACCGGAACGCGCAAGCACTGTGTTGTGATATCCGGTGCCGAAGCATTGACAATCGCACCGTTTTCAATGTGACCCCAGATCTTCATCGGCTCATTTTCGGATTTTCCTTCTTCGCCGCCGATAAAGGGGATGACATTGTCGGTCATTTCCGGCCAAGTTGCGAAAGTCTTTCCTGCCCCGGAAATTGCCTGATAAGTGCAAGCCAGAATTCTGGTTACGTTCAAATCCAGAAGCGGAGTGACTGCCGGAACATAAGTTTGAAGGGAACAATTCGGCTTAACGGCGATAAAACCGCGGCGGGTGCCAAGCCGCTTCCTCTGAAAGGGAATGATCTGTGCATGCTCCGGATTAATTTCCGGGATCAGCATCGGGACGTCTGGGATCAGGCGGCTTGCGCTGTTGTTTGAAATGACCGGACATTCCGATTTTGCATAAAGCTCTTCCAGATCCCGGGTCTTTTGCTTTTCCAGATTTACCGCGCAGAAGACAAAATCGACCATCGAGACAATTTTATCTCTGTCCTTTTCCGCATCCAAGACAATCAGACTTTCCATACATTTCGGGATCGGGGTCGGCATCAGCCAACGATCTGAAACCGCTTCCCGGTAAGTTTTTCCGGCCGAGCGTTTACTGGCGGCTAAGGCCGTCACGGAAAACCAGGGATGGTTTTCCAAAAGCTGGGCGAAACGCTGCCCGACCATGCCGGTGCAGCCAATAATTCCAACCCGATATTTTTTCATAAGAATATGCCCCCTAAAATCTTGCCTGTCTTAAAAAATGTATAAAAGCACCTGCAATGAAACATAAAAATGACCGGTTAAAAACCGGTCATCAGAGTGATGAAAAAAATTATCGAGTTTAAAACGCTTAACGCAATAAGCCAGATTAAAATCGATAGCGCTCCATCATTGCTGATGACAGTTAACATGCTGTTTGCAAGCTAACCAGGTGGATACTTTTACCACAGTATTCCCTTCGGCGATTTCCCCTTTCACAGAAGTTCGCTGGCTTGTGGTAGCCTCGCTTCTGCTACTAATGAAATTCGCACCTCTATCCTAAATTGATCTCCCGTGTCATTTGACAAATCAAAGAAATCTTGATCTTGCCCTTCATTATAGCAGGGTTGCTATTCGTTGTCAATTTATTTATAATATATAATTGATAATTTATTTAAAAGATGAATGGAAGTATGAAAATGGAGCTTGACTATAATAATCTGAAAACGAAAGATTTCTACTATGATCTTCCGGAAGAACTGATCGCACAGACGGCGGCGGAACCCAGGGATTCTTCCCGCCTGATGCTTTTGGACCGGAAAACGGGAGAGATAGAAGACCGGCATTTTTACAATATCGTGGACTATCTGAATCCTGGGGACTGCCTGGTTTTAAACGACTCCAGAGTTTTACCGGCAAGATTGTTTGGCATTAAGGACGGAACGGGGGCGAAAGTTGAATTTCTGCTCTTAACCCACCGTGACGGCGATATCTGGGAAGTCCTGACCGGCCCGGGGCGGCGGGCGAAAATCGGGTCTAAATTTACTTTTGGAGACGGACTGCTCCATGCGGAGATCCTCGATATCATCGAGGGCGGAAACCGGCTGGCCCGTTTTACCTGCGAGGGGAATTTTTATGAGATTCTCGATCAGATCGGGCAAATGCCGCTTCCGCATTACATTAAAAAGAACCTTGAGGACAAGGAACGCTATCAGACCGTATATTCAAGAGAAGTTGGCTCCGCGGCCGCACCGACGGCCGGCCTTCATTTTACCAAGGAACTGCTTCAGAAAATCAAGGACAAGGGTGTCGACTTGGCTTTCGTCACGCTGCATGTGGGGCTTGGCACGTTTCGGCCGGTCACGGCGGAAAAAGTTACGGACCATAAAATGCACTCGGAGCATTACTATCTTTCTGCCAAGGCGGCCGGCCAGATCAACCGGGCCAAACAAAACGGCGGCAGGGTGATTGCAGTGGGAACCACAAGCTGCCGCACACTGGAGTCAGTTGGAACCAAAGAGGGCTGTATCCGGGAAAGCGCCGGCTGGACGGATATCTTTATCTATCCAGGCTACCGGTTTAAGGCGCTGGACGGAATGATCACCAATTTTCATCTTCCGGAAAGCACGCTGATCATGCTGGTTTCCGCTCTGGCCGGTTATGACCATACGATGAATGCTTATCGGGTTGCCGTGCAGGAGAAATACCGCTTTTTCAGTTTCGGTGATGCAATGTTTATTCACTGAGTTCATTTTTTAAAACGCAGGAAGAGGATAGTCAACGATGTATCATTTGATTCGGACATGCGGCGAGGCGAGGCGAGGTGAGTTCAGCACGCCTCGCGGCACCATACAGATGCCTGCTTTTATGAATGTGGCCACGGCAGGCGCGATTAAAGGCGCGGTTTCTGCGCTGGACCTGAAAAACCTGAAATGCCAAGTGCAGCTTTGCAATACCTACCACCTGCATTTGCGCCCTGGGGACGAGGTTATCCGGCAGCTTGGCGGGCTGCACCGTTTTACACGATGGGATGGGCCAATCTTGACCGACAGCGGGGGATTTCAGGTCTTTTCTTTGGCAAAACTGCGGAATATCGCGGAAGAGGGTGTAACATTTGCCTCTCATATTGACGGACATAAAATTTTTATGGGGCCGGAAGAGAGCATGCAGATCCAGTCCAACCTCGCTTCCACCATTGCAATGGCTTTTGATGAGTGTGTCCAAAACCCCGCGTCCTATGACTATGCTCGCGCGTCCTGTGCGCGAACGGTCCGGTGGCTGAAACGGTCAAAGCGGGAGTTGGAGCGCCTCAACCAAAAGCCGGGTACGCTCAACCCACAACAGATGCTTTTTGGCATTAACCAGGGAAGCACCTATGAAGACCTTCGCATAGACTGCATGAAACAGATTCGGGATCTTGACCTGGACGGCTACGCGATCGGCGGCTTGGCAGTGGGGGAGGGCAGGGAAGAGATGTACCGGATCATTGAGGCCGTCGTCCCGGAAATGCCGCAGGACAAGCCGAGATATCTAATGGGGGTAGGAACGCCGGAGAATGTCCTGGAAGCGATCCGCAGAGGGGTGGATCTATTTGACTGCGTTATGCCTACACGCAATGCAAGGCATGGGCATGTCTTCACCTGGCAGGGCCGCCGGAATCTGTTTAACGCGAAATACAAACTGGATGAATCTCCGCTGGATTCGGTGTGCACCTGCCCGGTTTGCAGGAATTTTTCCAGAGCCTATATCCACCATCTGTTTAAAAGCGGGGAAATGCTCGCGATGCGTCTCTGCGTCATGCACAATATTTATTTTTATAACAGCTTTTTTGAAAAAATCAGGGATTCTTTGGAAAATGGAACCTTTGAACAGTTTTGTCGGGATCATTTGGAGATTTTAAACCGTAGGATCTGAGAAAACCTTGCAGGAATACTTTTTTACTGATATAATCTAAACATGGAAAGAGAGGTGTTGTGACGAATGAACTTGAATTTATTACTGAGCGGCGGTTCCTCTGCAGGCAACAGCATGTGGGTTACTATACTTTATATGGTGGTAATCATTGGTATCTTTTATTTTCTTTTAATGAGACCTCAGCAAAAGAAAAAGAAGCAAGAAGATAAGATGCGGAACAGCGTGCAGATCGGTGATGAAATTGTAACGATTGGCGGAATTGTAGGCCGTGTGGTCGGCATCAAAGACGAAGCGGGCACACTGATCGTTGAAACGGGCACGGATCGCGCCAAGATCAAAATTCAGAAATGGGCAGTTGGCAATATTAACACCCCCCATGAGAACGAAAGTGCAAAAAGCGCAAAATAATTTTTTCTCGGCGGTTATAACTTCCACCTTTCCCGAATATCTATTTGTCAGGATATTTGGAGGGGGCGGTTGTGATAAAGAGTTCAAAGTCAAAAAGTCAGAGGCCGGTGCCGGAGGCAATTCGCGCCATTGTCATCGGCTCCATTGCCGGGGCATTGATTTGTGCGGTCATTTTAGGCATCTTGGCCTTGATTTTTGTGCGGGCGGAAAGCATCCCGCAGAGGCTTTTATTCCCTCTGATCATCGCAGTGTCTGTTCTCAGCGCATTTGCAGCGGGATATCTTACGGTAAAAATCTCCAGGAAACGCGGCTTGCTGTTTGGAGCGGTGTCCGGTCTGGTTCTGTTCGCGCTATTTTTATTTGCCGGCCTGGCCGTGTCAAATAAGTCGGCCGAGCCGGCCCAGTCTGGAATGAGGCTGTTGGTGATGGTCCTTTCCGGCTCGATCGGCGGTGTCCTTTCAGTCAGCAGGAGAAGGAGTTCGAAGCACAAAGCATACAAATAATTTTGACTATTTCTTTTATCGTTGCTATAATAAATTTTGCTTGCATCTCAATTTATGAAACGGAGGCTCTTTAATTGCAGCAGATTAAGACACTGAATCAAGCAAATCTGAGGGAAAGCGCCGCAAAGGGCGGTTGCGGGGAATGCCAGGCATCCTGCCAGTCGGCATGCAAAACATCCTGCACGGTTTCCAATCAGAAGTGCGAAAATAAGAACAGGTAAGGAAACGGTCTTCCGAAACAAGCGACAAAAGGGACAGATTTCTGTCCCTTAAATTTTGTTCAATTGGAGAAATATAACAGATGATTCATAAATACGCGTTAAACGAATATAAAATTGTTTTGGATACCAATAGCGGCGCGGTTCATCTCTTTGGCGAAGCTCCATACGAGATGCTGGACTACTTGGATGAAGACAATGTTCCGGAAAATCCACCCGAGGCCATGATGAATGCCATGAAGGGCCGTTACTCTGAGAATGTCCTTCTGGAAGCCTACGGAGAGATTAGAGAACTGTATCAAAAGGGTCAGCTCTTTTCCCCGGACGGCTATGAGAAGTTTGCTTCCATGCTGCAGGGAGCTCCGATTAAATCCATGTGCCTGAACATTGCCCACGACTGCAATCTGCGCTGCGAATACTGCTTTGCGGCACAGGGGGATTTCGGCGGCGCGAGAATGTTGATGCCATTCGAAGTTGCGAAGAGCGCAATCAATTTTTTGATTGAAAAATCGGCAAAGCGGCACAATTTGGAAGTCGATTTTTTCGGCGGGGAACCTCTGATGAATTTTGACGTGGTTAAGCAGACGGTTCAGTATGCTCGCAGCTTGGAAAAAGCACACGGCAAAAATTTTCGGTTTACCATTACGACGAACGGAATCCTGCTGGATGACGATAAAATTGATTTTATCAACCGTGAAATGTCAAACTGTATTTTATCCCTCGACGGCAGAAAAAGCGTTAATGACCGGTTACGTGTGCGTGCCGACGGCTCCGGTTCCTATGACAGTATCGTTCCAAAGTTCCAGAAATTGGTTGCGGGGCGCAGCCGAGACAGAGATTATTATGTGAGAGGTACCTTCACCAAATATAACCTCGATTTTACAAAAGACATTCAGCATATGCTGGATCTCGGGTTCCGTGAAATTTCCATGGAACCTGTTGTCTCAGATGAGAGGCTTGACTACTCCGTCAAGGAGGAAGACCTGCCTAAAATTTTTGAAGAATATGAAACGCTTTCCAATTTGATTATTCAGCGAAGAAAAAAGGGGAGAGGGTTCGATTTTTATCATTTCATGATCGATTTGAATCAGGGCCCTTGTGCAATTCGAAGGCTGCGCGGATGCAGCTGCGGAAACGAATACGTTGCAATTACTCCCACAGGCGATATTTATCCCTGTCACCAGTTTGTAGGGCATGAAGAGTGGAAAATGGGCAATGTGCTGGATGGCACTCTTGATCTGAAAGAGAAAAACCGCTTTTCCCTCATTAATGTGTACTCTAAACCGGAGTGCCGAAACTGCTGGGCAAAATTTTATTGCAGCGGCGGCTGTAACGCGAACAATTGGCAGTATGAGGGAGATTTGTGCAAACCGCATTCCATTACCTGTGCTTTGGAAAAGAAAAGGCTGGAATGTGCCATCATGGTCCAGGCGGCTTTAGCAGACCAGCATTGAAATTGCCAGTTTACATAAATTTCATACTGTAATTTTTTACATGTTTGATAAAAATGTAAATTCTTCGTCGTTTTATATTGATTCGCGCTTTGAATTGGTTTAGTATTATAGATATCTCAAGGTTCGGAGGAAAAAAATGGAAAATTTAAGAGTCGGATTTATCGGCGGTGGAAATATGGCATCTGCAATTGTCGGCGGGGTGATCCGGCAAAAAGCTTTTCCCGCAGAACAAATCTCTGTTTTTGATATTCATGAGGACAAGCGTGAGGCACTTCACCGTAAAAATGGAATTGTGGCGGCTCATTCCGCCTGTGATCTGGTCAGAACCTGTGATTTGATTTTTCTTGCAGTTAAGCCCCAGAGCTTTCCATCTATGCTGACCGAAATTCGGCCGGCCATCACAGAAAACAAAACTCTGATTTCCATTGCCGCCGGAATTTCGTCCGGTTCGATTCATGCGGCATTATCGTGCAGTTGCCCGGTGATTCGCGCCATGCCGAACACCCCTCTGATGCTTGGGGAAGGAGCTACGGCGGTTTGCAAAACCCAGAACACGTCAGAAAAAGCTTACCAGCTGGTTTTAAAACTCTTTTCTTCCTGCGGCAGCATAGCTGAGATTGCTGAAAATCAAATGGATGCTGTGATCAGTGTGAATGGGAGCAGTCCGGCTTATCTCTATTTACTTGCGAAAGCGGTTGTGGAGAGCGCCGAAAAGCAGGGGATAAATTCTTCGGTTGCTTTACCTCTTTTTTGCCAGACTCTGACGGGCAGTGCCAAAATGCTGCTGGAATCTGGAAATACCCCGGAGGAACTCATTGAGAAAGTTTCTTCTCCCGGTGGAACGACCGTTGCTGCTTTGGATATACTGAAAAAAAATCATTTTGAACAAACGATTGATGAGGCCATGAGGGCCTGCACGGCGCGTGCGAAGGAATTGGGAAAATAACATAGAATCCGTTTGTCCCTCATACATTTTGTTAGGAACCCCTTAGGGAGGAATGTATGGACATGAGCAAAGTGATTGTAGTTGCCCGCGGACTTCAAAAAAAATCAGCTTTCTGCGGCCAGGATATTCGGAAGGCAGTCCGTATGAACTGGAGTCTGGTGTTGCTGGCAATTGTTTTTCTGGCCGGAATGACTGTGGGGTCAGTTTATGCACGCAATGCGGATATGCAGGCACTGGAACGGCTGGACTTTCTTTTTGCTGGAAATTTTAAAGCCAGGATGACAGGATCTCTTCTGTCAATTTTTACGGCCTCTTTTGCCTCAGGTTTTCTGTTCGTCTTTGCCTGCTTTCTGTGCGGTCTTTCCATGTGGGGTATGTGGCTCATCCCGCTGATTCCATTTTTCCGCGGCTTTGGCCTTGGCTTGACTTCCGGATATCTTTATGCCGCTTATGGCGGAATGGGTATCTTGTTTAATTTGGTTGTCATTTTGCCCGGAGCCTTTTTCTGTTGCCTTTCGGTTTTGCTGGCGGCAAGAGAAGGGATTGGTTTTTCCCGGCTGTTGGCTTCCTGTGGCTCAAAGACTGTAAATCGCTCTAAACTAAAACTTTACACCATGCGTTTCGGCGCTGTTTTGGGGATCACTTGTTTGGCGGCATTGATTGATCTTCTTTTTTCCGTCTGTTTTGGCGGATTATTTTCCTTTTAGCAATGGAAAGGATCACTTGAAATGAAAGACTTTTGTTTGGGCTTCAGTGAATATCTGGTACATCAAAAATCGGTTTCAGCCAATACTTTGGAATCGTATGTAAGGGATGTGAGACATTTTATTCTTTATCTGACAAAAATGGGAACTGAAAATCCGGCCCTTGCGGACACGAAAATCATCCAGTTCTATATGGCTGATCTGAAGCAGAACAAAAAATCCAGCGCTACGATTACGCGGAATGTTTCATCGATCCGCTGCTTTTACCAATACCTGGTTTACATTGGATTGACCGATACCAATCCCGCAAAAGCGATTCATTTGGAAAAAGCGGAAAAAAAATTTCCCCAGATTTTAAGCGGGAAAGAGATAGAACTTTTGCTGTCACAGCCGGATATCCGGGAACCAAAAGGATGTAGAGACAAAGCCATGCTGGAGCTCCTTTATGCGACTGGCATCCGTGCCTCTGAGCTGGTGGAGCTCAACATTGACAGCATCAACCTTTCCGCGGGAATGCTGAGATGCAATTCTGGGCGGAATGAGCGGGTGATTCCGGTGTATCCAACGGCGATCAGCGCAGTGGCAAATTATATTGTAAAAGTTCGTTCCAAAATTATCACTCAGGCCGGTGGAAAGGCTCTTTTTGTCAATATGAACGGCGGCAGACTGACCCGCCAGGGGTTTTGGAAAATCGTCAAAGGCTATGCGGAACAGGCTAAGATTGTGAAAGAGATTACTCCGCATACCCTGCGTCATTCTTTTGCGCTCCATCTTCTGGAAAATGGGGCAGAGTTGAAAGATATTCAGGCGATGTTGGGACATGCCGATATCTCTTCTACACAGGTTTATGTTCATCTGTTGAATGATCATTATAAAGAAGTGTACAATCAGTGCCATCCGCGGGCAAAACTGGGGTAGGGCAGGGAAAGTTTCCAATTATCCGGATAAGGCGCATAGAAAAAGATTCTCTTTTCTATGCGCCTTTTTTTGAATTTTTTGTTTTTATTTTCGGTGGAGCGGTCCTCGGTTTGACATGGGAGAGCGGATTTGCCTCTGCGGCCGTTGCCATCTGCTCGCTGGAAAGGTGCGTGTAAATTTCCGTTGTGCCTAGGCTTTCATGGCCTAAAATATCCTTCAGGACCCGGATGTCGACATGCCCATGCTGATACATCAGAGTTGCGGCAGTATGGCGGAGTTTATGTACGGAATATCCGGGGCCGCCTAGGTCAATCATCGCCAGATATTTCTTAACAATGTACTGGACGGTTTTGGGACTGATCCGCTTCCTCTGTCCGCTGATAAAAAGGGCATTTTTTTCGCTTATTCCTTCCCGCGGACGCACGGTCAGGTAGCGCTGCAATGCATCGATACAGGCGTCATTCAGGTAAACAATCCGTTCCTTGTTGCCCTTACCGGTTATGTTAACGGTGGAGTCCCCAAAATGAATGTCGGTCAAATTTAAACCGACCAGCTCCGAAAGGCGCATCCCGCAGTTGAGGAAAAGGATCAAAATGCAGTAATCACGCTCTTTTGTTTTACCGTCTACTTTGGATAAAAGTTCCAGGCTTTGCTCAAGCGTTAAATACTTTGGAAGTGATTTTTTAATCTTTGGAGTCTCAAGCTCCTTGACCGGATCAATTTTTAGTTTCCCAGCTTTATTGGTTAAAAATTTAAAAAAGCTGCGCAGGCTTGAGACTTTTCTCGAACGGGTCGCCGAGCTGTTTTTGCGCACGGAACTCAAATAATTCATATATTCAAATACCTGAGTTAAATCCACGGTCTTAATCAAATCTAGGTCAACGTCGGAAATCTTGATCTCTTTCAAGTCTGTATTTGGCGGAACGAGTCCATGCTTCAGCTTAAGATAGCGAAAAAAAGTTCTCAGATCAAGATAATACTCTTCGACTGTTTTGGGTGACTGTCCGCGGATGGTGCCGATATACCCTAAGAATTCGCGAAGAATAGGAGGCGCTTCTGCAAGCAATTCTGGCTTCATTTTTTGCTCCTTTTTATTCCAATAATTTCAGTAGATTGATGATGGGGGTAGTACTGGGAGAATGCGGTTTTTGGGGGTTGAAAGCTGAATATTCTGCTTTCAAGGCAATATAGTAGTCTGCAATCCCCTGAATTATACAAAATATTTATTTTGTATAATTATATCTCTTAAAATTTCAGTTGTCAAGACTCTTCTTCTTCGCCGTAATTTTTCCCAATAAATGTGCTGCTTTTTGCATGACAAGATAACCCATGGCACAGGCTTCCTCGAATAAAAAATAAGAAATTCACCAAACTAAAAATTGAGGTGAATTTCATGAGTATGATTCAGTGCGATGTAGACTGTATTTATCAGAAAGACGGTTACTGTACCCTAGAAACACCTTCTGCCATCACTAACTTTACAGGAGACGGATGTGTGCATTGTATTAAAGTGATTCCACGCTCTGCAAATAATAATGATGTTACTCAGTCGCAGCCTCAAACGCCTCCCTCACGTTTTTAGCGCCGATCAGCCGGATTCCGTCCCATTTCACACGGGTCCGACTCAGGCCGTGATATGGAAGAATACAAGTCTTAAAGCCCAACCGCTTTGCTTCGCTGATGCGAGTGTCAATCTGTGTAACGGAACGAAGCTCTCCGGCAAGACCGATTTCGCCAAAGACAATGGCCGAGTCATTGATCGGCTTATTTTTTAAGCTGGAAACCAGCGAGAGCGCAACTGCTAGGTCGCTAGCAGGTTCATCCAGGCGCAGACCGCCCACCACATTTACATAGGCATCCAGATTAGAAAAGAAATAGCCGGCCCGCTTTTCCAAAACGGCAAGCAGCAGAGACATCCGGTTGTAGTCAAAACCGGTAGCCATCCTGCGCGGCGTTCCATAGCCGGAAGTCGTAGCCAGTCCCTGAACTTCCGCAAGAATGGGCCGTGAGCCTTCCATCACACAGGTAACGCAGGTACCTGCCACATGGCTTGGACGGCCGGAGAGCATGGCCTGCGAAGGATTTTCCACTTGATGAAGTCCGTCCTCCCCCATCTCGAAAACACCGATTTCATTCGTTGAGCCATACCGGTTTTTGATTGCGCGGATCAGCCGGTAAGACATTTGCCGGTCTCCTTCAAAATAGAGAACCGCATCGACAATATGCTCCAGCACTTTTGGACCTGCGATGGCCCCGTCTTTATTGACATGCCCCACGATGAGAACCGGGATCTCCAGCAATTTAGCTGCGCGCATGATTGCATTAGTACATTCCCTAACCTGTGTCACGCTTCCGGGTGACGAATTCAGGTCGGTGAAATTCATGGTCTGAATAGAATCAATCATCACAAGATTCGGTTTTTGTTCTCTGATTTGTTCAATCACAATCTGGATATCCGTCTCAGTCAGAATATACAGATTTTCACTGTTCACACCGAGGCGCGATGCGCGCAGCTTAATCTGCCTTCCGGATTCTTCCCCGGATACATAGAGAATTTTGAGAGCTTGTCCCAAATGCTGACAAATCTGAAGCAGAATAGTTGATTTCCCGATGCCAGGTTCTCCGCTGATCAGCACCAGAGAGCCCTTCACAATTCCGCCGCCCAGCACGCGGTCGAATTCACTCATCCCTGTGTGATACCGCTCTTCTTCAGAAGCGGAGAGTTCTGAGAGCGGAACGGCTGCCCTTGCGGCTGTAGCCGTTTTCCTCCTTCCTGTTATCGCTGATTTTTGGGGCAAGGATTCCACAATTTCCTCGTGCATGGTATTCCACTGCCCACAGCCCGGGCATTTTCCATACCATTTGGGAGATTCCAACCCGCATTCAGAGCAAATATAAACACTTTTTCTTTTTCCGGCCATATTTTCCGTCCTGTCTTCTTCAAGATTTTATTATAGAACGCTATCGACGCGAAACTCGTCAGGAAGGCTGCCGAACACCGGAGTAATAATCCAAAAATCCGTTGTAAATGGAAAAAGCCATTTTTTGCTGGTAAGAGGGATCTTCTAATTTCGCTTCTTCCTGCGGATTGGATAAAAATCCACATTCTACCAGAACGGCTGGAACCTTCGCTTCCCACAACAGGAAGATGGAGCTTGTGGCCGGTTTTGTTTCCCTTTTATTGTCTTTTTGCAGCAATTCCACTACTCTGGCCCGAATGTCCTCCGACAAGGTTTTGCTTTCAGGATTATTTTTTGAATAGAAAATCTGCGTACCGTTATATTGACTCTGTGTAAAATGGTTTTGATGAATGCTGATAAAAAAACAATTTCCCTGTCCTTCAAGGATCTTTAGCCGCTGATGCATATCGCTTACTTTTCGTTTTCGAGTAGTGCTAAGCGTATTGTCGCCGATTTCCGTATCATCAGTCCGGGTCATTACAACCTGATAGCCGGAAACGGATAAAAGCTGTTCCAAATCTTTGGCAATTGCTAGGTTGATGTCCTTTTCCGGCATGCCTGAAAAGCCGGACGCTCCGCCGTCTTCCCCGCCATGGCCCGCATCAATTACCACGGTTTTGGAAGGTTGGCCGTTTGCGAGGGTAGAGGCAATCATGCCGATTTGGCGGTAAGAAAGGTAAGAGAGCATTAAAAAAGCGAGACAGCAAAGAACCAGAACCATAATAGGAATGAAGTTCTTAGGGAATTCGCTTTTTGTCGCTTTCAAAACCAATCACCCCACGCAACCATATATATGCGAAAGGGGATTTCCGATATGCTTTTATGCTTTGTGTTTTAGGCATCCTGAGCCAGAGAGTCCACAAACAGAAGAGCTATTTATGATACTTTCCATGATGGAGAATTTGAAAAGCCCGATAAGTCTGTTCAATGAGCATCACTCTTGCAAGCTGGTGCGGAAATGTCATGGAGGACATGGAGAGCAGGAGAGATGCTTTTTCTTTCACCCGGTTGGAAAGTCCGTACGAGCTTCCAATCACGAAGCATAACCGGCTTGTTCCCCGTAGGGCGGAAGTTCGAAAGACTTCTGCAAACTGCTCAGAGGATAAAGCTTTTCCTTCGATGCACAGTGCAATAAGGGAAGCGGAATGACCGGTCAAAGACAAAATCCGATCCGCTTCTGCATCCAGCGCTGAACGAATCTGAATCTCACTTGGCTGATCCGGCAGCCGGCTTTCCGTGAGTTCCGTCACAGAAAGCCGGCAAAATGGCCGCAGACGTCTTGCATATTCTTCAAAAGCTTTTTTCCAGTATCCTTCTCTGAGTTTTCCCACACAGATCAGATCACATTTCAGCATTTCAGAATCGAATCAGCTTTCCTTCTTTATTTTCTTTCGGAGCCACATACAGTTCGAAATCAATTCCCTGTTTCCTTCCGGATAAAGTCAGAGAACACAAAGAGGTTTGATAGGCCAGTTCCGGCGTGTTGTTTTCAGAACTGAGATGTGCCAGTACAAACCGCGTTGTGCCACCCGCTGCAAAGCCGCTTAATTCCTCTGCGCAGGCCATATTCGAAAGGTGACCTGTTTTTGATAGGATACGTCGTTTCAGCGAATATGGATAAGGGCCGTTTTGCAGCATGCCGACGTCATGGTTGGATTCCAGCACGATCAGGTCTGCACCGGTCAGTTCCTGCCGTACCTCTTCCGAAAGGAACCCCAAATCCGTCGAAATGGCGACGGTTCGGCCATCTTTAGTTTCAATGCGGTAGCCGACGCTTTCGGCGCTGTCGTGAGAAGTATGAAAAGGCGTTATAAACATGCCTGCACATTCCATGCCGGCATGATCGATGACATCCGCTTGATATTTTGGGCTGAGACAATCCAGAAGCTCCAGTTCCGACAGTGTGCCGGCAGAAGCAAAGACCGGAAGGTGATGCCGTGAGGCGAATACCCGCAATCCCTTTACATGATCGGAATGTTCGTGCGTGACAAAGATTGCCTGAATGGCTTCCAATTCAATTCCGCAATGTTTCAGCATGGCATCAAGCTGCTTTGCCGTTCTTCCCGCATCAATTAAAATACCGGCCTGTTCTGAACCTATGTAATAACTATTCCCGCTACTGCCGCTGAACAGCGTGCAAAAACGCGCCAATCTGTTCCCTCCATTGCTTTCTATATGTTGCTGATCTATGGGATCATTCAATATATTCTGCATATTCTGCTGAATTTTGTCATTGTTCTGTTTCGAATAAAAAAGGGACGATGCCTTCCGTCCCCTCTGTCTTTCAGACCACCTTTGCCGATTCGGCATCCGGAACATGAACTCGGCGGATGTCTGCCCCCAGCTTTCGGAATTTATTTTCCACGTCTTCATAGCCACGCTCGATATGATGGATATCCTCAACCTGCGTTGTTCCGCGTGCGCAAAGTCCTGCGATAATCATCGCCGCGCCTGCACGGAGATCCGTTGCACGGACCGGAGCGGCATCCAAATGGTCCACTCCTTCAATCACGGCCAGTTTTCCATCTACCGAAATCTGTGCGCCCATACGCTTGAGCTCTTCAACATAACGGAAGCGATTGTCCCAAACACTTTCATTGATGATGCTTGTGCCGTTGGCAATAGAAAGAAGCACCGCAATCTGCGGGTGCATGTCCGTTGGAAATCCAGGGTGAGGCATCGTTTTGATATTGCATTTATTTAAAGGACCGTTGCGGACCACATGGATAGAATCATCAAATTCTTCGATTTGAACGCCCATTTCTTCCAGCTTGGCAGAAATGGATTCCAAATGTTTTGGAATGACATTTTTTACTAAAATGTCCCCGCCGGTTGCAGCCGCCGCAACCATATAAGTTCCCGCTTCAATCTGATCCGGAATAATAGAGTAAGTGGAGCCCTTTAAATGCGTCACACCATAAATCTTGATGACATCTGTGCCGGCACCCCGGATATCTGCGCCCATGGAATTTAAAAAGTTCGCCAGATCGACAATATGCGGTTCTTTTGCGGCATTTTCAATGACAGTTGTCCCTTCCGCCTTTACCGCAGCCAGCATGATGTTAACCGTTGCGCCGACTGACACAACATCCAAATAAATCGTCGTGCCCACCAGATGATCTGCGGACACATCAACCATTCCGTTTTCCAGTTTATATTTTGCTCCTAAGGCCAAAAAACCTTTGAGATGCTGGTCGATTGGGCGTACGCCAAAGTCACAGCCGCCCGGCATCGTGACCGTCGCATGGTGAAAACGGCCCAACAGAGCGCCCATTAAATAATAAGAACCGCGGATATGCCTTGCCAGATCATCAGAAGCGACATAAGTGCGAATCGGCCTCGGATCAATTTCAAAGGTCGATTTATTGATCGTGCGGATCTTGGCACCCATATCACATAAAATACCCGTCATGGAAGAAACATCGGTAATATCTGGGACATTTTCAATACGGCAAACCCCATCCGAAAGGATAGTCGCCGGGATGATGGCCACTGCTGCGTTTTTTGCACCGCTGATGCAAACTTTTCCGGCCAGACGGTGTCCACCACAAATTACAAATTTATCCAATACGGTCGCTCCAATCTTCTACTGACAATACTATTATAACAAGTTTTTATCAAATATTAAATTAATTTTTCATTTTCCATACCTGTAAATATTTGAATAAAAACGACTCATTTTCAAAGTAAAAAATAGCATAAACCCACATCAAAGCAGGGTGAAAACCAAATTTTATTATACCTTATTGATAATAATACAGGAAGCTTTAAAAGTCAATAAAAAACCAAAATTGTTACGCCATTGCAAAAATATGCAGGGCGGCCCTGCACTTTAAATTTTTCTTTACAAAAATACGCCTTGAAGAGGCTTCTTCAGTCTAATCAAAGCGTATCATATTTCAGTAAAATTATCATAACCCTGAAAAGGTTTAATTATGCACATAGTTTAACGGGTTAACTTTTGTTCCACCTTCTCTTACTTCAAAATGGCAGTGCGGCCCTGTTGAATTTCCAGTGCTGCCGATCTTGGCAATCGCCTGGCCTTTCGAAACCTTTTGTCCGGCCGAAACAAGTAGCTGACTGCAATGCCCGTACAAAGTGGTCAAAGTGCCTGTGTGGCAGATGACCACCCGGTACCCATACCCTCCGTCCCATCCCGCGTCCGTCACGGTCCCGCCATCCGCGGCAACGATGGTTTTTCCGTATGCGTTAGTCCCGGAGATATCGATCCCGTAATGAAACTCTCCCCAGCGCCAGGTAAAATAGGTTGTGATGGTATGAAGTGACGGGACCGGCCACATCAGACTGCCGCTGCTGATACCGCTTTCCGTTTTGGGCCTTTTTTTTGTGCCAGTCAGCACAACTTTATCAACGGGCTGAGACAAAATTTTTTCACTGACGGTTTCCATTTTTGTTTCTGTCCCATCCACGGTATAGACTTTATCCACACATTCCTGAACGCCATCGACTCCCTGCGTCAAAACTTTCGTATAATCGGTATATTGGGAATCATCATTGCGGGGAATCGTTTTAAAAGGGATCGGTACCTGGCGAGTTTGTGTCTGGATCAGCTCGATTTTCAATCTAGGCTCTGCCACTTCAATATTGATCAGGCTGCCCGGATGGATGGAATCACCAAGCTGATTTCCGTTCAGCTGATTCAGTTTGGAAACCTTCATATGATTGGCCCTGGCGATTGAAGTAACCGTATCTCCGTCTTGCACCCGATAGGTGGCGCCGGTTTTAACAGTACTCGTCATCAGCTGGCTCATATCGTCCGTCGATAGAATGGAAGTGGTTGGGTAAAGGCCGTTTTCAATTTCAACGTTTTGAAGAAATTGCGCAGTGGTTTTGGGATCGCTTCCACAGGCTTTGCTGAGCATTTCCTGAATCAAATAACGAAGATCCGCACCGCTTTTTACAACTCCCATCAACTCTCCGTTCACATAAAGACCACTGGCCTCCTCTATAATGCCATTCGATTGCTCAATTAATTTATTGCAGACATCAGAGGTGTTGGCAAAGGCCTTGTTCCCTGCTGCAAGCTGAAAACTCGGCTTGAATTTCATTTGTGATTCTCCGGACACAGTGTCGTGAATCATGCGCTGGTTTACCAGTTCAGTGGCCTTTTCATAGGTGCTTTCATTTTGAATGACTGCAATCTGTTCGCCATTGTTGACCAGAATCAGGCCAAAATTTAAATGGTTCCAGTATTGTACCGTACAGAAAAGCAAAAAGACGGAAACTACCGGCACTGCGATACGAAACACAGACAGCGTAAATCCCCTATGGATCCGAAAACTGATTCCCGTTACCTGAAAACACTCTTCGACAGTCGCGAAAACTCCCTCACGGCTGGCTTTCCGAATGCGGTGGCCTGCAATAAGAAAGCCACTTCGAATGGAGCGAAACTCTTCTCTCAGCCCAAGAAGTCTTCTTCCGACCGAAAGGTCATAAAGATGCCGGCAGGCATTGAAAAGCGGCCGCAGAAAGCGGCTTGCTCTTCGCCTCAGGCGTTTGATAATCCGGATGGACTGAATTCCGACAACATATAAAAAACGGCAAAAACAGATATTCATATCATGCCGTTTGAATCCGGCTGCTTTTTGACTAAGCTTCGGCAGCCCGGCAAGCTTTTGGATTGACATGAAAATAAATCCTTTCGATGGTTCAATAAATTACAATTTTGTAACTCATGCTCTCTATCATATAACAAAAGTTACAAATTTGCAACCCTTTCGAAAGAATTCTTTGATTTTATACGGTGTACTTCAAATTCTCCGGTGTCCAGTTTTCAATCACCGGCAGAAAGTCTTTTGCTTTCTGGACAGCACCTGGCAAATCATGTTCCCGGTAATTCCCGCATTCAGAGGCGGACGCACCCGGGATGGGGCCTGTGTATGCGGCTATCTGCCGGAAAGTATCCACAATCAGCCGGATAGCATCAGTGGGCTCTGTATTTCGGAGCAAAAGGTAAAATCCCGTTCGGCACCCCATCGGACCAAAATAAATTACATGGTCTTTCATTGCTGAATTTCTTGAAAAAGTTGCAAACAAATGTTCAATCGTATGCAACACCGGATTGGAAAGGTAAGGCGGTACATTCGGCTTTCTCATTCGGATATCGTAAGTCGTGATGTCACCGTCGATTCGTGAAGTGTAAATGCCGGGAAAAAGTTTGTTATGATTGACACTAAAACTGGCAATGCGTTCCATATTCTTTTTCCTCCCTAACAAAATGAAATATTTTGTGTCAGCTCGCTAAAATTAGCAATTTTACATGCATGAATAAACTGGATGCTTTCCTGGATACTGTTTTGGAACAGGTCGAAAAAGCTTTCTGTTCTGCGGGTGAAGCAATTCTCCGGCCAGACCCATTCAGAATGAAGCACATTTGCATAATCAAATCCGTCCGGTTCACTGATTCCGCGGATCGCGCTTGAAAACAGATATCTGTGCAGGATTCTTTCCAGCGCTTCCGCCAGCGGCTTTTTCATCATCCAGCGGTCTCTGAGAAGTCCGCTGATTTTTCGGCATTCTTTCATGGCCCGCAGCAGCTCTTTTTGAGAAGCATAATTTCCATAAAGCCGAACAAGTACAGAAGCATACATCTGGGCGATGGCTTTTTCAACTTCCGGGTTTCGGGGAACGGTTTGCCGCAGGTCGAACTCATTTGCAAGCTGTCCGTTGACGGAACGGAGAAGAATACCGTCCAAGATGGATTCCGTCTGGTTATGGAGGAAGCCGTCTCCCCTTCCCGGATAAAGTTTCCGGAGATTGGAAACATCCCAATAGACGAAAGGATGAACCGTCCGATCCAAACTGTAATGGCATAGAAACCCGTACAGATAGGCTTCTGTGACCTGATTTCCTTCACTTGTCTGAAAATTCCGCATTGCGTTCAGAAGGTGGGACGGCTTTTCGCGATGCAGGCGACTTCCGATTCCGCGAAGATTTTCTTTCCAAGGCTGGAGGATCCTGTCAAAGTAAAAAAAATCCGGTCCTTGCGCCCCCCAAAGAAAAGCATCTTTGAATTTTGAAGAATCTTTCCACCCGTTTTGTTTCCAGACCTGAAGTGCGTGATAGTAATGCGCGATCGCGGCGGGCATTGTCACCATCCCCTAAAAGTTTTGCATTTTTGATTTTCCCGTTAAAATTGTTTTCTGCCCGACGCTCCTGTGTTAGAATGAGGAAAACAGCTTTCACCATTTTCCTCATTCTAACACAGGATATAAGAGTTTTAAAGAACCTTTGACAAAAAGTCTTTCAGCCGCGGATTTTGCGGGTGATTAAAAAATTTCTCCGGTTTGGCTTCTTCCAGGATTTGACCGTCCGCCATAAATAAGACGCGCGTGGCAACTTCCTTGGCGAAAGCCATTTCATGGGTCACGACAACCATGGTCATTCCCTCATCGGCAAGCTCTTTCATGACTTGAAGCACTTCCCCGACCATTTCTGGATCAAGTGCGCTGGTCGGTTCATCGAACAGCATCACATCCGGTTCCATGGCTAGAGCGCGTACGATGGCGATTCTCTGTTTCTGCCCGCCTGAAAGCTGATTGGGGTAAGCATCCGCTTTATTGACAAGTCCGACCCGCTCCAGAAGACTATTTGCCTGCTGCTCCGCATCAGACTGTGTTTTCAGCTTCAATGTGACCGGGGCGAGAGTGATGTTTTCTCTGACAGTCAGATGCGGGAACAGATTAAAATGCTGGAATACCATGCCCATCTTTCTGCGGTGGCGATTGATATCGCATTTTTGGGTGTTGATCTGCTGCCCTTCGAACCAGATTTCTCCCTTTGTCGGCTGCTCCAGCAGATTGAGGCAGCGGAGAAAGGTGCTTTTTCCAGAGCCGGAAGGCCCAATAATAACGACTTTTTCTCCTTTTTCAATCTCCTGGTTAATCCCTTTCAGAACTTCAATGTCCCCTTCCAGCGTGTGAAAGCTTTTATAAAGATTTTTAACGGTAATCACTTCTGTGCAGCCTCCTTTCGAAACGGGTCAGAACCGAAGTCAAACCAATGACAATAACCAAATATACCGCAGCCGTCATCAGCAGAGGCATAAACGGAAGATATGTGATGCTGAGGATCGTGTCGCCGCCTTTGGTCAGTTCCTGAATGCCGATGTATCCGGCAATGGAGGTGTCTTTCAGCAGAGTAATAAATTCGTTTCCAATGGCGGGCAGAACATTTTTCAGCGCCTGTGGAAAAACAATTTTTGTCATCGTTGTTTTCTGGCTCAAGCCCAGAGACCGGCCGGCTTCCATTTGCCCGCGGTCGACAGACTGAATTCCGCTTCGGATCACTTCTGCAACATAGGCACCCGAGTTGATCCCAAAGGCCAAAATAGCCGAGGTAATATCACTGAGCCCGATTGGGCTTAGAATGATATAATACATAATCATCAGTTGGACCAGTTCCGGCGTTCCGCGGATAACGGTTAAATACAAAGTGCAGATTCCATTGGCAATTTTAAGCCTTTTGGGGTTATCGATATGGGTGGCCCGGATCACAGCGACGATGGTGCCTAAAATGACACCGAGCAAAACGGCAAACAAGGTGATGATCAGGGTGTTTTTTAAACCATCCGTAATGTAATGGTAACGGCTTTTATAGATAAAGCATTGGTAAAATTGATCAGACAGCGAAGAAAAAAATGACAGCGTAAAATTAAAATGGCCCGGGGCCAGTACGTTTAAAAGTGGATTCATGCAGATTCTCCCTCTGAAAACAGCATATGCAGGGTGCGAAATATCCTCCGCGGCCCTGCAAGTTTTTCAGCTGCTTTTTGATTCGTCACGACAAGACGGCAACTTTAATCCTTTTTATATTTCTCGACGATCTGCTCCAGTTCTCCGTTTGATTTCATTTCTTTCAGTACGCTGTTGATCTCATTCAGCAAAGCTTTATTTCCTTTTTTCACACCGATTGCGTACTGTTCATTGGTCAGAGGCTGATTCAGCTTTACAATTTTACTCGGATTTTTCTCAACAAATTTATTTGCCGGAAAATCGTCAATGACCACAGCGTCGATTCTGCCGTTGATCAGATCCGAGATTGCATCAGAGCCTTTGTTAAAACGTTTTACAGTACCAACCTTGACAGCACTTTTTCCGTCTTCATCCGTGCAGTAAGTATCGCCAGTAGTTCCTCCCTGCACACCGACAGTTTTACCTTTTAAGTCGGCGGTCTTCTGAATTGCGCTGCCCTTTTTCACAATGATAGCCTGGGAAGCATTGTAATAAACGTCGGAAAAATCAACATTTTTTGCACGATCCGGGTCTTCGGTCCAGCCGGCGGCGACAAAGTCACCCTTGTTGGTTTGCAATTCCATCGCGAGAGAGTCAAAAGAGACATCGTTGATTTCCAGTTTTAAGCCCAGTTTTTGGGCGATTTTTTGGCCGATTTCCACATCGATGCCGACTATTTTGCCACTGTCCTTGTATTCAAACGGCTCAAATTCCGCGTTGGTCGACATCGTGAGCACGCCGCTTTTAACAGTTTTTACGGCTTCGAGAGATGCTGTGGAAGAAGCGCCGGCCGAATTCGTTTTGGCGGAAGCCTGTGATTTCGTCCCACTTGCCGATGAGCTATTGGTTTGTGAACAGGCGGCTAAAGAAGCGGTCATGGCGACCGCTAGGAAAAGTGCCGCAATCTTCTTTCCTGTTTTCATGGCAAACAACCCCTTTATTTAAAGTTCAATGATTGAATGACTAAAGTTAATTATATCGCATAATTATTCATAATTCAAGTATCTTATGAGATTAAATTGAAACATTATTCAAATTTTTCTTGTGTAGATTGTTGCATCCATCTGATTAAATCTTCCATGTCTTTCGGTGGCTTTTTCACAATTCGAAGCCTCCTTTTTGTCACGGGATGATCCAGCCGTACTTCCGCGCAGTGCAAGGCCTGCCTGCACAGAAAGGAAAGGCTGCCGCCATAGAAATCATCGCCTGCCAGCGGATGTCCGCAGTCCGAAAGGTGGACGCGGATCTGATGGGTTCGGCCTGTTTTCAGCCAAAGGGCCAGCAGGCTGTACCCGTTTCCGGTAAAAAGGCTGCGCCATCGGGTCAGCGCATAGTCCCCGTCCGGACGGACGGTGCGCTGAAGCCGATGGCCTTCTTTGATGCCGATTGGCTTTTCAATCGCTCCGCTTCCATTCAACACTCCTTCGCAGACTGCAAGATAGGTCTTTTTCACTCTTCCGGACAGCCGAGCGGCCGCGTAAGAATGCTTGGCCAGGACCACAATCCCCGTCGTATCCCTGTCCAGACGGTAAACGGGCCGAAAGGCGGCTTGTTCTCCATGCGCCGCACAGTAATTAGAAAAAGCGTTTGCAAGACTGTCGTGGTCGTGCCCCGGCGAAGGATACATCGGCATGCCGGCAGGCTTATCAATAACCAGCAGATCCCGATCCTCATAAAGGACAGAAAGAGGAAGGTCTGCCGGCGGCAAAATTTTGTCATCCTGCGGCATACAAAGTAGAACGGAATCACCCGCGCGAAGGAGGTCGGCGGTAATCGCATGGCGGCTGTTTACCATAATCCCAATCGGTTCCCGTTTCAGCTTTGCCAGCAGTCGGGATGAAACTCCGCAGGATTTTTGCAGAAAGTTTCCCAGCTTCACTTCGTCGAAACCCGGAGGAACAACAAATTGAATCTTGCGCATCAAAAAGTCTCCTAAGCGATCTAGTCAAAACAGAAAAGCGGCGGCGAAAGAACGCCGCCGCTTTCTCAGAGATGAATGAGTTTATTTTACTTCTACCGTCCAGCCGAATGGATCTTTGATCTTTCCCCACTGAATTCCGGTCAGAGTATCATACAGGCGCTGGGAAATCGGCCCAATTTTACCATCGTTGATTTCCATAATGTCGTCGCCCCATTTTAAATGCCCAATGGGAGAAATCACAGCGGCCGTACCGGTTCCAAAAGCTTCCTGGAGCCTGCCCCCTTTTGCAGCATCGGCGACTTCCTGAATGGAAATTCTGCGCTCGGAGACCTTCATGTTCCAGGAACGGAGTAGTTCAAGGGCAGACATGCGCGTAATGCCGGGCAAAATGGAACCCTGAAGGGATGGTGTCACCACTTCGCCGTTCATGACAAAAAAGACGTTCATGGTTCCGACTTCTTCTATGTACTTGCGCTCAACGCCGTCCAGCCAGAGGACCTGAGTGTACTGCTGCTTTTCCGCTTCATCCTGCGCTTTCAGGGAAGCGGCATAATTCCCGGCTGTTTTGGTATAGCCCATGCCGCCCCGTACCGCACGCACATAGTTGGTTTCCACATAAATTTTGACGGGATTTAAACCTTCCGGGTAATAATTTCCGGACGGAGAACACAGCACGATAAAAAGAAGATGCTTCGCCGGATGCACGCCGATATGCGGATCGATGCCGATGATGAAAGGACGGATATAAAGGGATGCACCTTCCGCATGGGGAACCCAGTCTTTTTCGATCGAGACCAGCTTTTCAATTGCTTTTTCTGCGAATTTCTCGTCAATCAGCGGGATGCAGAGCCTCTCGCAGGATGTATTGAGACGGGCCATATTTTTATCCGGGCGGAACAGCAGAATTTTACCGTTGACGGCCCGGTAAGCTTTCATACCCTCAAAGACGGACTGTCCATAATGCAGGCACATCGCCGCCGGGGATAGGCTAATGTTGCTGAATGGTAGAATACGCGGATTGTGCCATCCTTCCCCTTCATCATAATTCATCACGAACATGTGATCCGAAAAGATTGTGCCAAATCCGAGCTTGCCTTCATCGGCTGGCTTTTGTTTCGGATGCTTGCTCAGTTGCGCAGTGATCTCCTGCATGGTTAAAAGCCCTCTTTCACAATGAATGATTTAAAGATTTAACGTTTATTATATCATTTTTTAGAGGCAATTTCAAGGTTTAAATCACTATTGTGCTAAAGGAATTCGACAAAATATTTTGAGAAATTTTTGAAAATATTGTTCTAATTTATACAAATAAACTTCATCTGTGATCTATAGCTTGCTAAGCTACTTCTTTTTCTCCTTGGCGTTCTGAAGCAGCTCTTTTAAGGTCGTATCTTCCGCCCGTACTTCCCGGAAACCCTCGCCGGTAATTTCCCCCGCGTCTCCCACAATTAGAAAAGCGTTGCGGTCGATCGAGCGGACAATATCTTTGATTTTGACCACTTCGTACCGACGCGCTGCGCAGAGAAGGACTTCCCCTTTTCTGCCGGTATAAGCGCCCTTGGAATTCAGGAAAGTAACGCCGCGTTCCACGTTATCCAAGATTTTCTGAGCAATCTGTTCGTTTTTTTCTGAAATGATAAACATTACTTTTCCTGTGCCGACATCCGTGCCATATAAAATGGTGTCGATCATTTTTGTAGAAACGAAGATACCGATCAATGCGTACAGAGCGCTTTCCATGCTTTTGTAAACGACAGCCGAAATTACCACAACGACGAAATCAACGCAGAGCATCAGCTTTCCCATAGAGACAAAGCGGACCTTGCGGTTCAGAAGACGGGCAATCAAATCCGTGCCGCCTGTTGTCGCACCGCGCATAAAGACAAGCGACAGTCCTGTGCCCTCCAGAAAACCGCCGAAAATCGACGCCAGCATCTGATTCCCATGGTAGGGTGGGACTGCGAGAAAATCAATGGCAACTGCGACAAAAACCGTTGCAACAATGGTTTTACCAACCAGTTTATAACCAATCTGCAAAACAGCCCAAATGAAAATTGGGATATTAAACAAAAGGCTCACCATACCAATCGGCCAGCCGGACAGATAGTTGATCACCGTGCTCAGCCCTGTCACGCCCCCGGGCGCAATGTGGTTCGGGGCAGTAAACATTCTAACGCTGAAAGCGTACAAAACGCTTGCTACCGTGTAATGGAGCAAATCCAGCGAAAACTCCTTTGCCCTGCCTTTCATCTGTTGCGGCATCTTGTCACCCCTCTCCTTCGCAGACGGTCTGGAACAGTTCCCTCAGACGGTCCAACTCCCCGCTGAGATACAGATATCCGAACAATGCTTCAAAGGCGGTTGCGGCGTGGTACTCTGCGGGTTCCGAATTTTTTGGAACGTGGTTGCTGTGCGCATTCCTGCCACGCCGAAGGATTTCCCGCTCTTCCTGGGTCAGAAGCGGCAACAGCTTTTGAACAAACCCGGCCTGCGCCTTGGCACAAACCTGTTTGACAGCGGCCCGGTGAAGCTTAGACACCGGCCTTTCCGCCTGACAGACCAGCCTCTCGCGAACGAATACCTCAAAGACCGCATCGCCGATAAAAGCCAGGGTTAAAGCTCCCATCCGCTTTGGGTCGCAGTCAGCATCAAAAAATCGTTTCACCCGGTACACTCCTACTCCCTATATTCAAATTCGATCCCATAAATGCTGACGGTGTCCCCTTCGCAGACACCGGCCTTCCGCAGCGCATCATTCACGCCGGTGCGGAGCAGCACACGCTCAAAGTAACGGAGGGAATCCGCGTCGTCCAAATCGACAGAACGCAAAATTGGAATCAGCCATTGCCCTTCCACAACATAAGTGCCGTTTTGATTCTCCACTTTCACGCTGTTCGGTTTGGTCTCTTCTAAGGTGTGTTGCGGAGCTGGCTCCGGCTGATACCGGACCATGGGAGGAAGTTTTTGCAGCAGCTCGTCAATCCGATTTAAGAGCGGTTCCACTTGATAGCGGATGGCTGCCATGATTGGAAAAAATTCATACCCCTGACTGCGCACAAACGTTTCGAAATCGTGTATTTGCTTTTCATCGGCCAGATCGCACTTGTTACCGACCACCAGCATTGGCCGTTTTGTCAGCTCCGGATTGAACTTTTTCAGTTCGGAGTTGATCACCCGGAAGTCCTCTTTCGGATCTCTTCCCTCGCTTCCGGATACATCGACGATGTGGACCAGCAGCCTGCACCGTTCCACATGGCGCAGAAACTGATGCCCTAAACCGGCACCCTCGTTTGCGCCTTCGATCAGCCCCGGGATATCGGCGATGACGAACGACCGGTCAGGTCCCCGCCGTACTACGCCGAGGACCGGCGTCAAGGTTGTAAAGGAGTAATCGGCAATTTGAGGTTTCGCCTCGCTGACAACGGACACCAGCGTGGATTTCCCCACGTTTGGGTAACCGACAAGCCCGACGTCTGCCAACAGCTTTAATTCTAGCTGAAGTTCCAAATCTTCTCCGGGACGCCCCGGCTTAAAAAAACGGGGCGTTTGCCTGGTCGCCGTTGCAAAGTGGGAGTTTCCCCATCCGCCACGACCGCCTTTTGCAATCACCTGGGGTTCGTCCGCCGAAAGGTCGGCAATCAGCCTTCCTGTTGCGGCATCTTTCACCAGCGTGCCTCGCGGCACCCGCACCGTAAGGTCTTTTCCGCTGTGGCCGCTGCACCGTTTTCCCGAACCGTTCTTTCCGTTTTCAGCCACAAATTTTTTATGGCGGCGAAAATCGGATAAAGTAGACTGATTCTCATCCACCTGAAAGACAATATTGCCACCCCGTCCGCCGTCGCCACCATCCGGCCCGCCGGACGCGACATATTTTTCTCTGCGAAAAGTGGCAGCCCCATCGCCGCCGTCGCCGGCCTTTACCTTGATTTTTGCATAATCGACAAACATCTTTTTAAGGCTCCTTTATTTTGACCGGACATTCCAATACTTTCTAAAATTAAGTATACCATATTTTGCTCGAAATAAGCAAAAAGATCCCGGGCTCAGCACCCGGGATCTCTCTTGACTGGCCTTGTAGAATTACGACTCTACAGCATAAATGCTGACCTTTTTGCGGTCACGGCCAAGGCGCTCGAACTTTACCTTACCGTCGATCAGGGCAAATAGGGAATCATCGGAACCGATTCCGACATTTTTACCCGGATGAATATGAGTTCCGCGCTGTTTGACCAGAATATTGCCCGCCAAAACGAACTGACCGTCTGCACGCTTAACACCAAGGCGCTTGGATTCGGAATCGCGGCCGTTTTTGGTGGAGCCCATTCCTTTTTTATGAGCAAAAAGCTGAATGTTAATTTGCAGCATCACTTTACACCTCCATGTCGCTAACCTGAATATTGTGAGGATATTGCCGGGAAAGCGCCGATAAATGAAGCCTGAGCCCTTCGAAAAGGGTGCTGCAAGCCTCGGCATCTTCCGGAGCAATTTTACATTCCATAAAACCGTCTTTTACATAAACCGAAACCTTTCTGCCGAGAAGGTCCGTGATGGTATTCACGACCAGATAAGCTGCGGAAGACACTGCGGCACACACAACGTCCTTCCCTGCTTCCGCAGTTCCGGAATGGCCGCTGATACGGAATCCGGCCTTTTTCCCATCGGAAAACGTAAAAAACTCGGAATCAATCATACTTTACGCATTAATTTCCGCAATCTGGATCTTGGTGTATGGCTGCCTGTGACCCATTTTGCGTTTTTCGTTCTTTTTAGGCTTGTAGGTAAAGACCGTGATTTTCTTCCCCTTGCCCTCTTTCAGAACTTTCGCGGTAACAGTGGCACCCTCAACATAGGGCGCACCGATTTTCGTTCCATCCTCGCCGGCTACGGCAAGCACCGGGAACTGAACGGTGGAATCCTTTTCAGCCGCAAGCTTTTCCACAAAAATGACGTCGTCTTTTTGCACCTTGTACTGCTTGCCGCCTGTTTCAATCACTGCAAACATGAATGTTAGGTCCTGCCTTTTCTTCAGACTCGCTATTCCCAGGCGGGTTCCCCTCTTAAAGCCCGGAATATGCGGCTTATTTATGATATCATATTCCATCGGTTCTGTCAATGAAATTTCTTTCAGTTTTTTCTGGAAGAAAGCTGAACGGCGAAACTGCGCAAATATTCTCCGCCTGTTCCAAAACATTCGATGGCGGAAACCGCCTCCCCGGTCAGTTCTTTAACCAGCAGCCGTGCTTTTTCCATGCCGAGAGTAGTCACATAGGTGCTTTTCCCGTTTTCCAGGTCGCTCCCGACCGGTTTGCCAAGCAGTGACTGCTCCCCTTCCACGTCGAGAATATCATCTGTGATCTGAAAGGCGAGGCCGATTGCCTTGGCATATTTTTCTGCCGCATGAAGCTTTTGCTCTTCCGCTCCGGCCAGGACGCAGCCCATCTGGCATGCCGCACAGATCAGTGCGCCCGTTTTACATTCATCCATCTGAATCAGCGTATCGGCGGAAATCCGCTTTCCCTCGCTTTGCAGGTCGATCATTTGGCCGCCCGCCATACCGTAGGCACCGGCGGCCTTTGCCAGGATACCGGTTGCGGCGGCGGCGCGCCGGGCACCGACCGCCGCGATGCTGTCCGGCGAAAGCATCGTTTCAAACGCCATAGCCTGAAGGGCATCCCCGGCCAGCATGGCCTGCGCCTCCCCAAAAACGATGTGATTGGAAGGATGTCCCCTTCGCGTAGCGTCGTTATCCATACAGGGAAGATCGTCGTGAATCAGCGAATAAGTGTGGATCATCTCAACCGCACAGGCAAATGGAAGCGCAGACTCTTGATCACCGCCGCAGTCTCCGCAGAACTCCAGTACCAGAATCGGGCGAATCCGTTTTCCCCCTGCCAACAAGCTGTACCGCATGGCTTGGAACAGATTGCTCTGCGGCAGCTTTTTTTCCGGTACATATTTTTCGAGTGCTGTCTGAATCACTTCAACATATTTCTGCGGATCAATTCTGTTCATCCGTCTTCACCTTCTTCTCTTCTAGGTCGGTGATGGACCGAACTTTCTGCTCCGTTTCCGACAGTTTGCGATAGCAGAAAGAAGACAGGGTGGAGCCTTCTTCAAAAAGCTTCAGGGAATCTTCCAGCGTAGGTTCGCCCGTTTCCATTTTGCTGACCAATTCTTCCAGTCTGGCGGCGGCCTCTTCAAACGTCATTTTCTGTTTCACAGCTTTTCCCCCTCCGACCTTTTTTTCCTGCGGATTTTTATGCTTTGGACCAGACAGCCTAAATCTCCATCATCCAGCTTTAGACTTAAAAGTTGGCCTTTCCTCACTTCTGCAGCGTGGCCGACCGGTTTTCCGGCTTCATCACAGGCCACTGCGTAGCCACGCGACAGCACGGCAAGAGGGCTCAGCGCATCCAGCTTCCCGCTTACCGCAGCCAGACGATTCTTTCGGTCTTGCATCTGCTGCTGCATCGACGACGTGAGAGCGGAGGAAAGCTGATCGAGCCTCACTCTTTGTAGTTCCAGGCGTTCAAACATGCCGCGGAACACTCGGCTTTCCGAAATTTGGGCAAGGCGTCTGCCGGATTCTTTCAGAACGGAATTCATCGCCTGTCGCATCTGCTGCCGCAGGGCCTCCAGCTCTGCAAGCAATTCCATTCGGTCTGGCACGGCCAGTTCCGCGGCAGCAGAGGGAGTCGGCGCACGCAGGTCGGCGGCAAAATCGCAGATGGTAAAGTCTGTCTCGTGGCCAACCGCTGAAATCACGGGGATCTCAGAGGCCGCCACCGCCCGGGCAACGATTTCCTCGTTGAACGGCCACAGATCTTCCATTGAGCCGCCGCCTCTTCCGACGATCAAAACATCGGCGCAGCGCAGCCGGTTGAACCGTTTGACTGCCGCCGCTATCTGAGGGGCGGCATCCGTCCCCTGCACCGCCACCGGACAGAACACGACCCCGACTTCCGGGGCCCTTCGGCCCAGCACGGTGAGAATATCATGCACGGCCGCGCCGGAAGGCGAAGTGATCACACCTACGGTCTCCGGGAACTTTGGAATCTGTTTTTTACTGCGGAATAGGCCCTCCGCTTCCAGCTTCTTTTTCAACTGCTCGAAAGCAATGCTGAGGTCCCCCACGCCGTCTGGCTGTAAATCTTCCACATAAAGCTGATATTGTCCGGTTGCCTCGTAGAGGCTTACATGCCCGCGCGCAATTACTTTCATGCCGTCTTCCGGCAAAAAACGCAGATGCTCCGCATAGCGGGCAAACATGACGGCTTTTACAACGCTTTTTTCATCTTTGAGCGAGAAATACAGATGACCGGAGCGGTAATAATTTTTAAAATTGGAGATTTCTCCCGTGACGAATACTTGAGCCAGGTGTGGATCCTGCTCCAGAAGGGAGCGGGCATAAGTGTTCAGCTGCGTCACGCTGAGAACCATCCGGTTTGACTGGCTCACTGCACAAGTCCTTCCTTCCACGCGGTCAGCACGGAAATTCCAGCCGCGTTGTCACAGGAAAATTCCGGCTCCGCAAAAAGTGCTCCGTATTTTGTTTCCAGCGCACCGCGCAGAATTCCGTCCGACATCACGCCGCCCGCAAACACAAGGGGAAGTCTGCCAAATCGCTCCAGAAGGGCATCCGCCATCCCTTCTATTGCCGCAAGGATAGAGGCAAGGCAAAATGCGGCGATTTCTTCTTTCGGCTCTTTTCGGTCCAGCATGGAACGGCACTGGTTTTCAATTCCCGAAAGCGAACAGTCTGCCCCTTTCATGGTTGCGCGGACGGAAATCTTACGGGACGATTTCCGCGCAAGCGCTTCCAGCCCCTTTCCTGCTGGGAAAGGAAGCCCCAGCATGGCCCCCACTCGGTCGACTGCCTGTCCTCCCTTCAGATCCAAGGACTGCGCCACAATTTCCGTATGAAATACCTGTTTTTCATTCGGGGTGACCAGCACGGTTTCCGTGGTGCCTCCGGAAACATGAAAGGCAAGAAAACGTTCCTGTAGCAGATCCAGCCGACCGGCGGAATACAGCACCGCGGCGATATGGCCCTGCTGATGAGAAAAACGGTAAAGCGGCATCTGCTCCGCTTTCGCAAGCGCCTGTGCAGTCCCAAGCCCCACCAGAAAACAGGGCATATAAGAGTGTTCTATGCTTCGCGGCCGGTCGGAAGCACCGACTGCCGCAAGGTCTGGCCCAATGGCAGGCAGCTTTGTAAACACCTGCGGCAGCTGAACGACATGATGAAAAACGGCATCGCTCTGGCGCAGGCCCAGTTCCCCCTTCTTAACCGGAAGCAGCTTTTTCTCCTGAAAAATCACTCCGTCTTTCCACAGGGCGACCGAAGTGGTGTAGTTGCTGGTATCAATTCCAAGAACACTAGGCATTTTCTGCTTCCAGCTCTCTCGCAAGCGACCCCAAAACTCCGTTGACGAATGGTGCATCTTCAGCAGTTCCGTATTTTTTTGCAAGCTCCACTGCCTCATTGATTGACACACCGACCGGGATGTCTTTTTCATACAAAATTTCATAGGCCGCCAGGCGCAGGATGGAGAGCGATACTTTCGAAAGCCGGCCGATTGCCCAGCCGCGAGTGAAACTGCTGATTTTTTCATCTAAAGCAGATTCATTTGCCTCCACGCCGGTTGCGGCTGTTTCTGCAAAATCGTCGATCGGCCGCTCCCCAACTTCATTTGCGGCCGTCACGATATCTCTGATCTTCTCACGGTTGATGCTCTTTGCAAAGAGAAGGGCAAAAGCCTGTTCGCGCGCTTCGCGTCTTTTCATGATTTCCCCCGTAATCTTATGATGTTATATTTTCAAAAAAATAACCCCCCACATTGTGGAGGGTTCATTTTTTCTGTATCATCCACGAGAATTATTATACCACATTTGCCCGTGAACACAACTATTCGCATTCGACAATCTTGATTTTATCGTAAGAGAGGCCGGTTTGATCCGTCACAATATCTCTAACAACAATTGCATCGTTCTGCGAATTGGATTTTGTTTTTACCACCACGCTGCATTCCCCGTTCTGCAGGAATGTGACACAGTCTGCAAATCCCTTCGCCTTGATCAGATTTTCAATTTCGGTTTCCTTTACAAGATTCTGCGCAATTGTGTCGGCCTGCGAAACTGCGGTTTGTTTGGCCGCATCGGTTTCGCCCGTGCCGCTTACAACCTTTTTCAGCATTTCAACGGATTCGTCCCTGGCTTTTTCCCTTGACAGTCTCGCAGAGGTAAAATAGTCATCCCCCGCAACGCTTGCGCCGGTATCGACAGCCGAGGAGTTTTTATCGAGACTTGAACTGCTGCTTTTGCTTCCGGACGCATTGACCAGCAGAGTTTCTCCCAGTTCCCGTCCGGACGTAACGGCCTGCGTTGCGGGAAGCTTGGTGTTCCCCGACAGTGCCCAGTTCAAATAGACAGCCGCCCCCAGCGCGACGACCAAAGCCGCGAGAACAAGCTGCCGTTTGCCCATTGCCATAATTGAATTCCCCCTGTTTCTTTATTTTGCTTTTATGACGCACACCCGTACGGAAGAGATATCGAGAGCCGTCGTAACGGCTTCGGTCACGCTTTGCTGCACCGCCGGATTGCCGCCGCCGTCGCAGACCACAACAACGCCTTTGACGACCGGTTGAATTTCAGTGACTGCAAGTGCCTGTTCGGAACCGTCTGAGCCCTTCACCAGAATGTAATTGGTTTCATTGCTTTGATTCGTTTCATTCCTCGTTGAGCCGTCCGACTGATCCTTTGTGGTCTGGCCACTGTTTTTTTCCTCCTTCGCATAGACCGACTGTTTGGTCTGTTCCAGAGTCACCATGACATTGGCATTCCCGACGCCCTGGATTTTTGTGATAAGTGTAGTTAAATCCTTTTCGAGATGCGCTTCATATTCTTCCGCCGTATAGACATTTCCCGACGTGGTAGCCTTTGGTTCCGTTTTTTCGCCGCTTGAAAAAAAGCTGGAAAGAAAAATCAGCGCGATTCCAATTAGTCCGGCTCCTAAAATGATTTTGCGGCAATTCTTATTTTTGGCCAGAAAATCCATCAGCCCGGTTTTACTGTTCTGTCCTTTTTTTTCCTCAGCCTTCATCGGAAACGACCTCCGTTTGAATTCCTAGTTTTTTCCCCAGCGAAGACGACAGACCGGCGTGTCCGGGCACTGTTTTCCCGTCAACGGTCACAATGACTTTATTAATTGATATGCTGCCGTCTTCCTTCGTATCCATCTTCACCTGAACATTTTTACAGTTTATCCCCATTTGCTTTAGTTCGGATCGAACCAGCGTAGTAATGCTCTGCTGTGCTGCGTCCTGCAGCTGTTGATCCACCGTGGAACTGAGCGCATCATTTTCCGCGGCGGAACTGTTCTCCGATTCCATTCCCACACGGATCTGCGGAACCGCTTTGGAAATCGGAGCGATCAGGGCGCAGAGAATAAATGCGCCGATTACGAATTTTGCCATCCGCTCCATCGGACCGTTCGGCATCAGGCTTTGCAGCATGGCGGCAGATAAGGCCGCCAGGCAGATTACCGTCGCCCATTCCTTCACCCCGCTCATTTCACGCCTCCAATCACCAGCATCACAACTGTGGAAATAATCAAAATCGTCATGCTGCAAAGCAAAATGGCAAGCATGGTCGATACGACATCGGCGGAGGCTTTCAGAAGGGAGGAGATCCCGCCCAGGTCGAAAATCTGCCCGATTCCGGAGCAGAGGTTTAAAGTCAGGATCCAGATCATGCATTCCGCGACGATCGGAAGAAAAATAAAAATCCCGGCGAGGAGTCCGAATGCACTGATACCGGATTTGAGAAGCTTGATACAGCCCGTTACGGTTTGCAGCGCTTCCCCCAGTGCATTGCCGACCACCGGTACAAAACTGCTGACAACAAACTTAGCTGCCTTGGAGCCGGTGTTGTCCAGCGAAGACGCTACGATGGAGTGCATGGTGATCAGTCCGGTAAACAGAGTCATGCAAAGCCCCATGATCCATTTGACAATTTTGTTCAGCGCGGCGCACAGACCGCTCAGATTGATGCTGGGAGAAACTGCCGAGACAACGGAAAGGGCTAAAAAGATGTTCAGCAGGGGGATTAAAAAGCTGGAGGATAAAACCGAGATCGCGTTGCCTGCGGCAAGCATCAGAATATGATAGGAGCTGGCGGAGACCGGCTGCCCCGCGGCGACCATGATTCCCGTCAGGACTGGAATACAGGCCAGCAGAAATCCGGAAGCTGCATGGAGGACATCCGCTGCGTCATGGATGCAGGAAACGATCGGCGCGATGACAATGGTGCAGATACACAGGGTTCCCACCATCCCGATTACTCCGCCCATCGGCTTGTCGCCGAACGACAGTTTCATGCCGTTTAACAGTGCGCAGAGCAGAATCACGGCAATAATTCCGCACAAGACCTTCAGGGGATTCTTAGCCTGTCCCGAAAAAATATGTAGGATTTTCTGGAAATAATTCTGCGGTGAAATGGCTGTAATGGAATTCCAGTCGGTTCCTTCCACTCCGAGATCTTCTAAAATTTTTTTTGTTTCCGAGGGTAAACTGTTTGGCAGATCCGCTGCCCCGCTCTTTTGCAGCTGATCTTCGTAAAGCTGTTTTGCCTTTTGAGAGGACAGAGATGTCTGGTCGGTTGCCGCAAACGCGGAATTCGAGAACAGACAGACCGCAGCGATTGCGAAAATCAGACAGACCGCTTTTTTCATTCTTCACCCACCGATCAGATTCACCGCTGTCTTTGCTATTTTTTCGAACAAGGGCAGCGATAGAACCACGATAGAAATTTTTCCGGCAAGCTCCACATTGGAAGCCAGCGCATTTTCCCCTGCATCCCGGCAGGAATCAGCCGCAAACTGAGCCAAGAAGCTGATGCCGAGCGTTTTCAGCAGGATGACGATATAATTCACAGACAGTCCGGATGCCGAAAACAAGGTATGAATCTGCTTTAGGGCGGGAGCGACATTTGCAAAAATTTCCAGCAGAATGATAATTCCCGCCGCGATGCTCAGTAAAGCGGCAAATTCCTGGTGATACCGGCGCAGCATAGCGGCAATGACAGCCGCGCAGACGGCAATCCCCGCAATTCCGATGATGTTCATTTCACAAACCAAATATGGATTTAATTGTCTTGAACAGGGTGCTGATCTGCTGGATGAGCATCATCAAAACCACAATCAAGCCTGCAAGGGTGGTCATCATCGCCTGTTCCTGCCGCCCGGAGCGTTCCAGCAGCTGTTCCAAAACCGCGACAATGATCCCGATCGCCGCAATTTTAAAAATTAAATCCACATTCATTTTTCTTCCTCCGATTTCAGCACAGCAGAAGCGCCGTAGATAAACCGGCGAAAATGCCGAGCATCAGATATAATTTTGATTTCCGGTTCCGGTCATCCCGAGCCGATTTCAAATTTGTGCCAAACAATCCGGAATACAGTTCCAAATGAGACATCTGGCCATCCGTATCGCTTGCCCCAAATCCTTCTCCAAATGAAAGAAGCAGTTCCATGTCATGCAGGCCAAACCCATCGTATTTTGCACTGCCGGAAACCGCGTCTTTCCATGCGGCATTAAAGTTTTCTCCTTGGCTGCAGCGCTCGACGCAGTCATGAAGAAAACGCAGGCCGGTCTTGTGTCTCTCAATCACCTGAGTCACCGGCACGGCCGAATAGCGGACTTCCGTCTTTGCAGCGGAAAGAAACCTTAAAAACGATTCGAGGCTTTCCACCCTGGCGGAAAGCTTACGCGATTCCATAACCCCTCCTAGCGTTCCTGCCAGAATCAGCAACAGCGCCCCCATCAGTTTCAGCAAGCAAATCACCCGCTTTGTAAATTCCTGCAATTTTTCCCGGCCCATGTGCCGCATCCAAAAGAGCAACGTTTCCAAAGGCACCGGCTTGTAAAAGCCTTCGGGCCTGTTTTCGTCTCATCAGGTCCCGAACGGAACCCGCATGAATGCTCGCGATAAAGATAACGCCGGTATTTAGTCCCTGTTCCACGGCTCTTGTCTCTTCTTCGGAGCCGATTTCATCGCAAAGAATCACTTCCGGTGAAAGAGTGCGCACGGCGATCAGAATTCCGGCGGCTTTCGGGTATCCGTCGAGAACGTCACAGCAGCACCCGACATCATTCTGCGGGATTCCCATGTAAGTTCCGGCAATTTCACCGCGTTCGTCAATGACGGCTACTTTTTTCAGGTTGCCGCGCACCCCACATGCAAGTTGCCGAGCAAGGTCGCGCAGAATGGTCGTTTTGCCACTGGAAGGAGCTCCTGCAAGCAGCAGCCCTTCCGACAGTTGGTTGCCCAGCCGTTCCAGAAGTCTATCGGCTGCGCCAGTAATTTCCCGTGCAATTCTCAGGTTGATGGAAGAAACGTTTCGGACGGAGCCGATTGATTCCGACTGAAGCACCGCGGTGCCGCAAATTCCCGCCCTGTGCCCTCCGCTCAGAGTAATATAGCCATTTCTGATTTCATTTTCATGGCTGTAAATGGAGTAACTGCATAAATTTCGAAAGCTTTCTTCCATATCCTTTGGTTCTGCCGTCAGCAGCCCGGGAACCGGCCTGCAGTGGATTCTCCCCTCCGGACTGAGAAAATAAGTTCCCTCTGAACAGCAAATGCAAACTGGCCGGTTGACCCGCAACCGGATTTCCTGCGCATGTCTTTTTACATCTCCTGGAAGACAGTCGAGGGCTTTTTCAATTCTGTCGCAGATACATTTAGCAGCAGAGTCAAACCGCTCGTCCTTTTCTTGGTTCATTGCCTTGTCCTCTCCCTTCATCCAATAAATATGGACAAAGGGGGGTGGTTAGAACAAAAAAATAAAGCCTTCCGACAGGAAGGCTGAGGGACAGAGAGAAAAACCTGAACAGAAGGAAGATCCCCCGGTACCCAAATGGGGAACCGGGGGATCTTCCTTCCCTCTGATTTGATCGGCAAAGCTTGAAAAAGCAACGCAGAACATAAACTAGTTCAGGTGGTCAGCATTTTTTCCAGTTCGCGCTCCGAGAGCACCGAGATTCCGAGCTGATTCGCTTTGGCTAGTTTGCTGCCGGCATCTTCTCCGGCCACGACATAGTCGGTCTTTTTTGATACGCTGCCGCTGACCTTCCCTCCGTGCTTCTCAATCAGTTCCATTGCCTGTGAGCGGGTCAGGCTCGGCAGGGTACCGGTTAAAACGAAGGTCTTTCCCTGAAAGCGGTTGTCGGCCAGAGATGTCAGGCAGGACAGATTTACTCCAGCATTTCTCAGACGGCCGATCAGATGCGCCGTGTTTGGCAAATCAAAAAACTGGCGGATGCTGTGCGCGATGATTTCTCCAATTCCGTCAACCGAAGCGAGCTCTTCTTCGCTCGCGCGAAAAACCCCTTCAACGGTGCCAAACCGCAAAGAGATCAATTTTGCGGCCTTCTGCCCCACATGGGGAATACCAAGCGCAAAAAGCAATCGATATAGATCATTTTGTTTGGAATGTTCCATTGCCGCCATCAAATTATCCGCCGATTTTTCTCCTTTGCGTTCCAGCCCGAGAATCTGTTTCCGCGTCAGAAAATAAAGGTCGGCGGGAGAAGAAACCAGATTTTCATGAACCATTTGTTCCAAAACGGCCGGTCCCATGCCGTCGATATCCATCGCGTCGCGGCTGCAAAAATGGATTAAATGCCGGAGAAGCTGTGCCGGACATTCCGGATTGGTGCAGCGGGTTGCGGATTCTCCCTCCTCGCGAGTTACCGGCGCTCCGCAGGATGGGCAGACCACAGGCATCCGAAAGGGTTCGGAATTTTCCGCGTGAGCAACGACCCGGACCAACTCCGGGATGATTTCTCCCGCTTTGCGCAGCACGACGGTGTCCCCGGCCCGGATATCTTTTTCCTCGATAAAATCCTGATTGTGCAGTGTTGCCCGGCTGACCGTTGTTCCGGCCAGCTCCACAGGCTCAAAAATTCCAATCGGCGTCAGCGCACCCGTGCGCCCGACATTCACTTCGATCGTTAAAAGTTTTGTCTGCTTTTCTTCCGGAGGATACTTGAAAGCCTCTGCCCAGCGCGGAAATTTCGCGGTGCTGCCCAGCATCTGTCTCTGAGAAAAAGAATCGACCTTCACCACTGCGCCGTCAATGGAGTAATCCAGCGTTCCGCGCAGTTCGCCGATGCGTCTGACCTCTTTCAGAACTTGTTCCATCGTGCGGCAAGCAGGGTAAAACGGTGGCACGGGAAACCCAAGTCCTTTTAAGAAATCCAGCGATTCCCTATGGCCGTGCAGTTCGGCCCCCGTGACCTGCTGTACATTGAAGATGAAAATGTCAAGCTTGCGGGCAGCGGTGATGCGCGCGTTTTTCTGCCGAAGGGAGCCGGCTGCGGCGTTTCGAGGATTTTTAAAAGGTTTCTCGCCCTCCAGCTCCTGCTGTGCGGAAAGCTGAAAAAAAACGCGGTGCGACATGTAAACTTCTCCCCGTACTTCAAGAAACGGAAGGGGTTCTTTCAGCTTTTTCGGAAGGCTGCGAATGGTCCGGAGATTTTCGGTGATATCTTCCCCCACCGCTCCGTCGCCGCGTGTGGAACCGCGCACAAAGATTCCGTCCCGGTACTCGGCAGATACTGACAGCCCGTCGAATTTTGGTTCAACCACATAGGTGGGCTCTTCCACGGCTTCCCGCACTCTGCGTCCGAATTCCAACATCTCTTCTTCGGAAAAAGAATCGTGCAGGCTTTCCATCGGGACGGCATGAACCACAGGAGTAAATTTATTGAGTGCTTCCCCCCCGACCTTTTGAGTGGGGGAATCCGGTGTTACCAGCTCCGGAAATTCCGTTTCCAGCTCTTCCAGGCGCCGATAGAGTTTGTCATACTCAAAGTCGTCGATTTCGGGAGAATCTTCCACATAATACTTTCGATTGTGATAGCGAATTTGCTCCGCAAGCTGCTGGGAAAGCTTACGGGCTTCTTCGAAATTCATTTTTTCCTCCTCCTGTCCAATCCCGGCGCTTTAGTCCCAATTGGCAACCACCTGCGGCACGGAGCCAACGATGACTGTTTCAGCGACCAGAATATTTGTTTTGACATCCGTTGTGGTATCAAATCCGGGTAAAAAAGAATAAATGCTTGTGGAAACATCCAGGTAAATTTGATGTTTCGTCTGGTTGATTCCGGCCGAAGTCAGCGTGCTGTTGAATTCGGCGGTCACATCGCCGGAAAGTGAAGCTTTCAGCGCAATATTGGGACCTTTCCCGTGAAAAAAGTCGCCGCCGATCAAAGTACCAAGAGGAACCCAGACGGTCGAATATGTATCATTATTTAATTTACCCTGAATGTCTGAGATGATTTTTGCTTTGAGTTCATTCATTTTGACCATATTGGTGGTGACAGCTAAAACATTGCCGTCATTGCCGCGTTCAACGGTGATCAGATCATCGTAGGAAATGTTTTCCCGGTTCAGTTCTTCCATTACCGCGTTGTTAATGGTGTTAATCGACTGGATTTTAGCTTCGTTCGCCGAAATGGAGCCGATCACCGGGCGAATCTGACTGTTGAAAACTAGTATAAACGCAATGAAGACGATTATGAGAAGGAACAGTTTTCCGCGGACAGGCATTGGATTCCGGTTCCTGCGCCTCATCGGACGCACCTCCCAAATGGTATTATTCCATAATACACAGGGAGAAACCATAATGTGAATAAAACAGGCACAAAGAAACTTTCGAATCTTTGTGCCTGCCGAATCAAACCAGGGAAATTTTCTTATTCAGATGTTTTTTCGTCTGTTCCGTTTTCATTCGATTCCGCAGAACTTTCCTTCTCTGCTTCCTCTTCCAGCAAAGCGCGGATCGAAAGGCTGACACGGTGTCTGTCAAAATCAATATCGGTGATTTTTACTTTGACAACCTGATTCATCTTTAAAACATCCTGAGGTTTTTCAATCCGATGATCGGCAATCTGAGAGATGTGAATCAGACCGTCAATCCCCGGAATTACCTGGGCAAAAGCCCCAAAAGAAGTCATCCCGACAATTTTCACTTCGACAACGTTGCCGACCGGATATTCACGCTTCAAAATCTCCCACGGATTATCTTCCGGCTTCTTGTATCCAAGGGAAATCTTTCCCTTTTCTCTGTCCAAACCTTTAATGTAAACCGTTACGGTGTCTCCGATGTTGACTACTTCCGAAGGATGCTTGATCCTGGTCCACGAAAGTTCGGAAATATGAATCATACCGTCAATTCCGCCCAGATCGACGAATGCGCCGTAAGAGGTAAGCGATTTCACAACACCCGTGTAGACTTTGCCGACTTCCGCAGTCTCCCAGAATTTTTCGGCCAGAGCCTTCCGCTCATCTTTTAAGACTGAACGGATGGAACCAACTGCGCGCTTGCGATTGCGGTTCACTTCGATAATTCGGAATTTTACATCTTTTTTAAGAAGATCTTCAATCGGATCGTTGCGGGACGCCGTTGCCTGGGAAGCGGGGATAAAGATGCGTACGCCGTTTGTTACGGCGATCACGCCGCCTTTAATAATCTCAGAAACCACACCTTCAAGGACAGACTGATCTTCTTCTGCAGCAACGATTTTTTCCCATCCTTTTGTGGCATCCAAGCGCTTTTTGGAAAGCATGATGGTCCCTTCCTGATCATTTGTGCGCATGATGAGCAGATCCATCTCATCCCCCACTTTGACCAGGTCTTCCGGTTTCGCGTTCGGATCAGCCGAAAGTTCGGCGGCAGGGATATATCCCGCTTGTTTTCTTCCCACATCCACCAGAACTTCGCTGGGAGTTACTCCCACAACAACTCCGTGCACCTTTTCATCTGTATTTAAAGATTTAAGAGACTCTTCGAGCATTTCCTCAAAGCTTCCCTCGGTATTATTTTCTTTGGGATCGGCTCCCTGGTTGATTTCTGACATGGTATCAAGTACCTCCTTTATAATGCTTGCCGGCGTAGACGCGCCCGCAGTAATGCCAATACACCTGGCTCGGCAAAAGGCCGACAGCGGAAGCTCATCTGCAGATTCGACAAGATAAGTGACACAATTCTTTTTGCACAATTCAAAAAGTTTGGCGGTATTGGAACTCTGTTTTCCTCCGATTACGACCATTGCATCACACTTCTGCGACAATTCAGCCGCTTCGGACTGACGTATCGCAGTTGCATTACATATTGTATCAAAAACTGAGGCATTTGTATATACCTTTTTGATGATTTCCGAACAAATTTTCCATTCCCCTACACGAAATGTTGTCTGCGATACGGCACAAACAGGTTCTTCCGGGTCAAGCAGGACATCCGCCAAAATTTTCCGCAGCTCATCAGCATCTTTAAACACCAAACAACGGCTGTGGCAATGGCCGACGATCCCTTTGACTTCCGGGTGGGAAGCGTCCCCTGCAATCAGAATTGTTTTTCCCTTTTTTGATTCTTTCAACACGATCTTTTGTATTTTTTGAACAAATGGACAAGTGGCATTGCAGCAAGTGATTTTCCGGGCTCCAATCTCCTGAAGCAGGTTTTCGGCAACTCCGTGGGAGCGGATCACCAAAGTTGCTCCGGCCGGGACTTCGGCAGGGAGACTGACAATCTTTACGCCGCGCTGCTGGAAATTCCGCAGGGTCTGAGGATTATGAATAATCGGCCCCAGGGTGCAGACTTTTTTCCCCTCTTCCAGCAGCCGGTCTACCATTTGAACCGCACGGTTGACCCCAAAGCAGAACCCGGCTGATTTTGCAACAATAATTTTCATAACTTCACCTCTAGCAACAAGCCGAAAAAGGAAAAAAATAGCTCCCGATTATTTTGCTGCAGCTTGGCACACAGAAGAACCGAGGTCTTCCTCCCGAAGCCGTGCAATGCGCTGCATGACCAGCAGGCTGGCTTTTCGGTATTCCGAAGGTGTTCCGTTCTGAATTCCGAGTTCTTCTTCTGAAATTGGGGCGCCATATGAAACATAGCACGCATGGAACAGCCGCGGGAGCCTGCCCTTCTTTGGCGTGATACAGCAGGGGACAACCGGAGCATGGCAAAGGTGCGCCAGCATGACGGCTCCGGATTTTGGGCGGAGGAAATTTCCATCTTTGGATCGGGTCCCTTCAATAAAGATTCCCAAAATTCCCCCTTGATTCAAAATATCTTTTGCTCTGTAAATGGCTGTTTTGTCTCCCTTTCCTCTTGAAACCGGAAAAGCGCCCAGCCCGGAGATCACAACCGAAATCAGTTTATTGTGGAATAATTCTTTTTTGGCCATGAAATAGATTTGCTGTTTTTGACTATAAGCCACCCGAAGGGGATCCGACATGCTCATATGGTTACAGCAGAGGATTGTTCTGCTGTTTTTGGGCAGATTTTCGATGCCTCTGACCCGTATGGGCATAACGGTCCGAAAGAACCAAGGTAAAAAGGTTCTTGCAAAGATATAGAGTGGAGTGCGCTTCATAATTTCACCGATTTCCCTTCGAATTTTTCAGATAAGACTGTATCATTTCTACAACCCGCCCAACGGATTGCTCCAGGGTGTATCCGGTCGTATCGAGAAGGATGGAGTCCTTTGCGGGTACCATGGGAGCAACTGTGCGGTGCGCATCCTGAGAGTCCCGCCGGATCATATCCTTTAAGACATCGGAGTATTCCGATGCTTTTCCCTTTTGCCGCAACTCTTTGTATCTCCTTTTTGCCCGTTCTTCCTGGGAAGCAGTCATGAAAATTTTCACCTGGGCGTTCGGAAGAACGACCGTGCCGATGTCCCTGCCGTCCATCACTACGTTCTGCTTTGCGGCAATTTCCCTCTGCATGGAAAAAAGGAAACGCCGCACCTCCGGAATGGCGGAAACTACAGAAGCTGCATTAGAAACCTCTTCCGACCGGATGGACGAAGTCACGTCCTTGCTGCTGAGCAGCACTTTCTGTTCTCCCTTTTGAAAGGCCAGGGAGACCGTAACATTGGAAAGTTCCGCACAAACGGCCCCTGGATCGGAAAGATTGATTCCCTTTTGCAGCATATAAAGGCCAACGGCGCGGTAAAGGGCCCCGGTGTCCACATAAATAAAGCCGACAGCTTTCGCCGCCTGCTTGGCAACCGTACTTTTTCCGGCACCGGCCGGCCCGTCAATTGCAACTGCAATCATGTCAATTTTCCTGCTTTCCAACAGAATTTCCGGCCAGCCGGCCGGTGGAAAAAGCAATCTGAAGATTATATCCGCCCGTGTAAGCGTCCACATCCAGAACTTCTCCTGCAAAGTACAGCCCCTTTACAAGCCGTGACTGCATGGTTTTCGGGTCGATTTCATGCACGGATACTCCGCCCGAGGTAACAATTGCTTCTTCCATGGGGCGAAACGCCTCAATCGTGACGGAAAACGATTTCAGCAGGGCTGCAAATTTCTGGCGCATTTCCCGGGTAATCAGGTTGCACTTCAGGTGAGGAAGGATCCCGGATCTGCGCACCGCGACCGGAATCATAGCTTTCGGCAAAAGCGCGGAGAGGGAATTTTGAAAATCCCGGTTTTGGTTTGCCCCAAATTCCCGCAGCAGGCGGGCGTCCAGCTTTTCAGGGCTGAGAGCCGGCTTTAAATCGATCTCCACCCGGTACCGGCCGGGCGCCATATGGCGCATCTGGGCGCTTGCACTGAGAATGACTGGTCCGGACAGACCAAAATGTGTAAAAAGGAGTTCCCCGAACGCTTTGTAAATGATCTTGCCGTTTTCGGTGTCCACAACGCGGATGGAGACATTTTTCAGCGAGAGGCCCATCATATCCGCGCAGTCCCTTTCACGGGCCACCAGAGGCACCAGAGACGGCTGCAGCGGCATTATGCGATGGCCTGCCTGCTTTGCCAGACGATATCCGTCGCCAGTAGAGCCTGTCGCGGGGTAAGACCTGCCCCCGCAACAGACGATTACGTTTTCAGCCTGAATCTTTTCACCGCTTTTCAGTTCCGCCCCGCAGACATGCCCGCCGGCCAGCAAAAGCCGTTCCGCAGGAGATCCCGTCCGCAGTGTAACTCCCGATGACTTTACAAACTTTGCCAGCGCAGCGACAACGTCCGCCGCATGATCCGACTGCGGGAACACCCGGTTTCCGCGTTCTGTTTTCAGCGGCAGTCCAAGTCCTTCAAAAAACCGCATCACGTCATGCGGAGAAAAGCGGGAAGCCGCGCCGAAGAGGAACCGCCCGTTTGTCACTACGGAAGCGATAAAATCCTGCACGGTGCAGTCGTTTGTCAAATTGCACCGCCCCTTGCCTGTGATTCCCAACTTTCTGCCTGGCTTTATATTTTTTTCAAGCAGGCAAACCCGCAGACCTCTTTGAGCGGCGGTGCCGGCCGCGATCATCCCGGCGGCCCCCGAACCGATTACTAAAACATCAAAGTTCAATTTGAGCTGCCATCCACCTTTTCATAGACACCGTAAGCATCCCAGATATCCTCCAGATTCTGAAAGATTTTTTTCGATTCTTCGGATTTTTTCAACGAAGTCGCCACAATCAGCGCGTTGATCAGACTGAGCGGCGCACAGAGCGAATCGACAATGGAGGCTATTTCGCTCTTCGCCAGCAAAATACAGTCGGAGCTCTTTGCAATGGGCGATGCGGAACTGTCTGTAATGGCAATGACTTTTGCTTTTCGGTCATGGGCAAACTTCATCGCCTTGGCAATTTTTCTTGAGTAACGGGGAAAACTGATGCCAATGACGGCATCTCTGTTGTCAATGCGGATCATTTGTTCGAAAATTTCCCCTTCGCTGGTAGACTGCACCAGCAAAACGTTTTCAAACAGCAGATTAAAATAATAAGAAAGGAAAGTTCCGAGCGCCAGCGCACTTCTTGCCGCCAAAATATAAATTTTTCTGGAAGCGACAATGGCATCGACGGCTTTATAAAAATTTTCGTGATTGGTCTCTTCCATCGTGCGGCGAATCACGTCGATATCTTGATTAAAGACAAAATCCAGCACATCTGAATCACCGATGCGGTCCATCGTCACTTCCATGCGTTGAAAAGAAGTCAGTTTATTCCGGATCATTTCCTGAATTGCCTGCTGAAGCTGCGGGTACCCCGAATACCCGATCTGCGTGGCAAAACGCACCACGGTCGATTCGCTGACCCCGACGGTGGCCCCTAACTTTGACGCCGTCATAAAAGCGACTTTGTCGTAATGCTCTTCAATGTAAGCTGCGATCCTCTTTTGGCCTTTTGAAAAGCTGTCCATTTTATTCTGGATTCTCACAGCTAGCAAATTGTCCATTTTCATTCCGCCTTTTCTCCGCGCGCTTCCCCTTTGGAACGGCCTGCGCGGTATTGCCGAACCCGGAATATTCCCGTACAAAAAAGATTGACCGGATATCAATATTTCCGTGCCCGTTTTTATTTTAATTCCGCAACTGCTAAAAATCAAGTGTGAACTTACCGCTCATGCAGGATGATGGGCCTGCTATTTCATAGAAAGCCACTTTTTTAGCAGAGGGTGTAATCGATTGTAATATTCGATGACTAAAAGAGATATCGCATAATCATAAACCAGAAAGACGAAATTTCCGGCCAGCAACGACAGCCACAGAACATGGGAGCCGAAAATCAGGAAACTGTCCATCGGAACTCCGAGAAATTTTACCGAAAACCAGAAGCCAAACACCACTGCCGCATTAAACACAGCCAGCTTTGCCGCGGCCCGAATCCACCGCAGGTGCAGATGGCCTTCTAAAACAGCCTTGAGAATCGGGTAATAGCCAAAAAACAGGATAAAACACAAAACAGCCTCCTTGTCCGCCGCCAACACGACGGAGAGGACAGACTGCACCGCATACACGCTCAATGCCCATTTTGTTCCGGCCTCAGCCACCACGAAAATCGAAAGAATTCCGGCAAAAGCCGGCAGCACATAGGTTCCGATCGGGACGAAACCCGTTAAAAACATAATGGCTGTTCCAAGCGCGGCAGTCATGGAACAGAAAGCCAAACGAAGACTATGATTCAAACAAAATCCCCTCCGGCGCAAAAAGTTTTGTCAGCAACACGGATAGATATTCCCTCCAAAGCAGTTGCAGCACATGTTGGCTAGGCAGAGAGAGGTGCACAAGTCGCAGCCGCCTACTCCGCCGTACTGCGGAACATTCGGGTTGTAGCCCCCAAACATGCCGTTGCGCTGATTCGTCACTTGATTCAATGCGGCGCGGTACTCCCCATTGGAGGGATCCATACGACAGGCTGCGGCAAAATCGTTATAGGCCTCGTCCAACCATCCGCGGCTGAAAAGCACGGTTCCCTTCAAGAAATACCACTCGGCGTTTCTCCTTTCGATTGGAACTCCGTCCAAAATCTGTTCGGCATCCGCAATTCTGCCCGCATTGATCAGGCTGCGCACATCGTAAAACTCTGTGTTTTGGGCCGAATATCCATTGGAGTTGGCATAGCCGCCCTGCGGGCCTCTTTTTCTCTGCTTGCGTTCCTTGGTGATCTGGTCGTATGCCTCGTTGACCTCTTTCATTTTTTCCCCGGCAAGGTCAGCCAAAGGACTGTCTGCATAATTGTCCGGATGGTACTTTTTGGCAAGCTTCCGATAGGCAGTTTTCACTTCCTCATCTGTCGCATTCGGTGACACTCCAAGGACTCTGTAAGGATCAGACATTCGTTTTCTCCCTCTTAAACAATAGTTCCTTTTGCATCTGAGGCAGCCCCAGAAAAACAACATTCCGGACAATCGGTCCCAAGAGGTTCGTCTCCATCAGATTAGAAGCCGCATCTAACTGCGACAGCGTTTGGTTCAAAATCTCGTTGGCAAAAGTTTTTGCTTCCCGGATCTTGTCCCATTTGCTCGTAACGTTCAAACGGAACCGAACAGTAAGCGGGTTAAAAGTCCCCTTCTTAAGATCATCCTGCAAATCGTCTGCCGCATCGATAAAATAAACCCAGCGGCCCAGATAGTAGCCAAACCGGTTCAGCACGCGCGATCTGGGAGATGAAAGTTCCTCTCCAGATGAAAGTTCCATGATTTGTTCCAGCATGTGCGCCGTCGGTTCCGCACAACGGTCCAGACTCGGCGACTCGCTCTTTTCGACTTTGCGCTGTTCCTTCATCGCTTCGGAAACGATTTGTCCCATCTGCGGGTAATCGTCGGCGGCTTTGCGGTAAGCGTGTCTGACGATCGGCAAAACAAGAATGTGAAGAAATCTTTTGATCGTTTTGGAATCATGGATATCATCTATCAGTTTATGGTATAGTAAGATGACAGTTAAAGCGGACGCTTGGCGGAATTCCATCCCATTTTCTTTGCAAAACAGACATCTTTTCAAGGGGTTGACCACACACTTTCCCTTTTGAAAACTGGGAAACGGCTTTGTACTGGCCGAGATGAGAACAAGCGCATAAAAGGTGCAGTCATAATTCAGGGCGAGCCTCGCCGCCATGCCATATTCTTTTCCGAGGCTCTTGCAAAGGGAGCAGTAGATTCCGTTGTATTCTTCAAATTCCCGTACAAGAAGTTCCGATTTCTGCGGTTTCACATAGCCAAACAAAAAAATCATCCTTCATTAAACTGAAATCGCATCCATGCATCAATTATAAATTTATATTTATTTTACTCTACCCTGCACGAATATTTAATTAACATTGTGTAAATTTTCTAAGCCGATCGAGAAAATCTATACTCATATGATTCTCATTTTATAAAAAAGAGAAATAACATTGTATTTTTGATAGGTCCATCGTATAATAAAACTAATATTAACCTAAAAAACTAGAGAAACAGGTGGTAGCAAATTTGAAGTTATGTGATATCGACGTCATCAGACTGCTGGAACTGCTGAAAAAATCGAAAGGGAATATCTTTCTGGTGACGGAGGATGGAAACAAACTGAATCTGAAAAGCAGGCTGTGTCAACTTTACGGAGTGCGCACGCTGTTGGAAAAAACGAAAAATTCGACAGCATCCGCAGAACTAAGTGTGGAAAATCCAGAGGATGAACTCATGTTTATCAATTACATGATGAGTAAATAGAAAACAAACCAGCGCCGCTGTGAAACAAACAGCGGCGCTTTTGTTTAGCAGTCAATAGGCAGCGCTCAGCGGATTCAGAACACCATAGGCTTTATTTTCTATATCATCAATAAACCGGGTTGCCTTCCCCGCGCCTGCGGCAACGCATTTTTGCGGTTCTTCCGCAATATGCACAGGCATTTTTGCCTTTTTGGAGATGAGGCTGTCAAAGCCGAACAACTGGGCCGAGCCACCCGTCAGGATCATCCCGTCGGAATAAACATCGCCCATCAGCTCCGGCGGGGTTTTCTCCAGCATTTCCTGAATGACAAGGATAATCTGCATCACATGGTCAATCAGCGCTTCTAAAATCTCGTCGCTTGTAATGTCGGCCCACTGTGGCAGACCCGTCATGGCATTGCGTCCTTTCACCCGGAACGTGGAAACATCTTTTTGCGGGTAGACACAGCCGATGGCCAATTTGGCATTTTCAGCCATACGGCGCCCGATCAGAAGATTATATTTTTTTTTGATATATTTTATAATCGCCTCATCGAACGCATTTCCCGCAATTTTAATGGAGCGGGAAATTGCGATACCGCTGAGCGACAGAACCGCCATATCCGTCGTGCCGCCGCCGATGTCAACGACCAGAGTCCCGTGCGGCTGTGAGATATCGACTCCCGCCCCCAGCGCCGCTGCCACAGGCTCTTCAATCAGGCAAATTTTTCTCACGCCGGAAGCGCTGACCGCGTCCACAACCGCACGCTTTTCCACTTCGGTGATTTTGCAGGGGACGCTGACCACAACGCGGGGCATTACAACGTGGTTCTGGCTGACTTTTTTCAAATAGGCTCCAATCATGTACTGGGCAAGGTCAAAGTCAGAGATTACGCCGCCTTCCAAAGGCAGACAGACTTTTATTTTATCGGAAGTCCGGCCGATCATGGAATAAGCCTCGCTCCCTGTTGCAACCACTTCCTCGGTCTCAACGTTCACCGCCACGACGGACGGCTCATTCAGGACGATTCCTTTGCCATCAAGATATACTTTTGTCATGGAGGTTCCAAGATCAATTGCCAAATCGGTTCCCGCCAAAAAATCACATCCATTCTTATTAAAAACGCGTTCAAAATGAACACGGACTTAAATTCACGTGCCTATTATAAAATAAAACCTATCCGATTTCAACAGGTTGTTTTGTCGACCTGAGCAACGGCGGCGCAGACAACCGTTTTGGCACCTCCCCGGAGCAATTCCCGGCAGCACTCGCAAAGTGTGGAGCCGGTGGTGATGATGTCGTCGATCAGCAAAATTTTTTTGCCCTTGGCCTCTTCTTCAACAGCACGGTAAACTCCCCGCACGTTTCTGATCCGCTCCGAACGCGGCAGCAGATGCTGTTCCCGATTGTCGTGGATTTTCTTCAGACATTCCGCGTAAGGCAGGCCCAGCGTCTCGGCTGTTTTTCTGGCAATCAGCTCTGACTGATTATAGCCCCTCTTTTTTTTTCGTTGGGAAGAGATCGGAACGGCCGTCACCAGATCCGGTACGGGAGCATGGCTTTGAATCAGCTTGGCGAGTTGCTCTGCGTAAAAATCAGAATTTTCTTTTTCTCCATAAAATTTAAACCGGATGATGGAATCGCGTATCGGACCTTCATAGGGATACAAAATGCCACATGGAATATTCTGTCCTGTGCCGGGAAGATTCATGCAGCGGAATGTGTTGACCGGTGTGATCGTTTCAGCACAGGCCCGGCAGATTTTTGTCCCAGGGGCAATCACCCTGCCACAGAAAACACAGCGGGGAGGAAAAAGCAGTTCCAGGCAGAACAGCAAAATTTTTTTAAGACTCATTCTCCTGGCCCCCGATCAACAGATAATAAAAACCTGTATATCGTTTCGTTTTACGGTTATTATTTACCATCGTACGAACGGTTTCCGGCGTACCGACAAGAATCAGCAAAGATTTGGCACGGGTGACGGCGGTGTAAAGCAAATTGCGGTAAGCCAGTTGCGGTGCGCCGCGGAACATAGGAATGACAACGGCGGGGAATTCATTCCCCTGGCTTTTATGAACTGTCATCGCATAGGCAAGCTCCAACTCCGCCACAGTCTCCGCTTCATAAGTTACCACCCGTTCGTCCATCCGAACCGAAATCACGGAAGCACGGCGGTCAATTTCCAAAATTACGCCGAGATCTCCGTTAAACACGCCTTCCCCCACGGAACCATCCGAACGGGTCCACGGCAGGTTGTAGTCGTTGCGGATCTGCATGACTTTATCGCCTTCGCGGAACAGGAAACCATGCACGCGGAGTTCCTTTTTCCGGCTGTCCGGAGGATTGAGTGTCTGCTGCAGCTTTTTATTGAGTTCCTGCGTCCCAAGTTCGCCTTTCCTCGACGGTGACAAAACCTGAATGTCGGTCATCGCGGAAAACCCGTAGCTTGCGGGCAGGCGCCTGTTGCACAGGTCCACAATCGTCGCGCTGATTGCTGCCGGACTGTCGCAGGGCAAAAAGAAAAAATCTCCGCTTCTGGCTTTTAAATCCGGCATTTCTCCTGCCACAATCCGGTGGGCGTTGCGAACAATCAAACTCTGCATGGATTGGCGGAACACCTGCCGAAGCCGCACGACCGGCAAAAGACCGGAGGCAATCAGGTCTCCCAGAACATTTCCTGGCCCAACGGAAGGAAGCTGGTCGCTGTCGCCAACCAAAATCATCCTTCGCCCCAGTGGCAGAGCCCGCAGCAGTGCTTCAAATAAAGAGGTGTCGACCATCGACAGCTCATCGATAACCAAAGCATCACATTCCAAAAGGTTTTTTTCGTTTTTTGCAAAGACCGGATGATCGTTTTCATCCCATTCCACTTGGAGCAGACGGTGGATCGTTTTTGCTTCGCGCCCTGTCAGCTCCGACATCCGTTTAGCGGCTCTTCCGGTCGGCGCTGCCAGCAGAACTTTTTCTCCGCTGCATTCCAGCAAGCGGATGATCACGTTCAGCGTTGTGGTTTTTCCAGTGCCGGGACCGCCTGTCAGGATGAGAATTCCTTTGGACAGAGCCTCCCGCACGGCCTGCTTCTGCCCTTCCGCATACTGGATCCCAAGCTCTTTTTCAACTTCTTTGATCTTGTTGTCAATTCCAGAAATGGGCGGAGCAGGAAAGCGCAGCAGCATTTTCACACGCTCCTCCGAATAAAGCTCAGAGCGGTAAAGTTCGGGCAGAAAAATGAATTCCCGGTCTTTGAAGACGCAGGAAACCACTGAAGTATCCGCTTTCAGGTCTTCCAGCACATCATGGGTCAGTTCCCGGTCCACTCCCAAAAGCCGTGCAGCCGTTGCAGTCAGCTTGTCCGCAGGAAGGCAGGTATGGCCGTTGCCAAGATTATGCCGAATCACATGAAGAATTCCGGCGCGCACCCGGCAGAGGTCGTCCTGAGGGCGCTCAAGCGAAGCTGCAATCTGATCCGCCCGATCAAAACTGATGTTTGTTTCGCCCTCGCAAATGCAATAGGGATTTTCTTTGACCCGGTCGACGGACTGTGTGCCGAAACATTTCCAGACGCGCACCGCCTCTTCCGGAGAAATCCCATATCCGCCGAGCTGTACCATCATTTCCCGAATACCACCCAGCCTTTTCATCTCTTCACTGATCTTTTCTGCCTTGGCCTTTGTGACACCGCGTATGGCACACAGCCTTTCCGGCTCGTTTTCCATGACATCCAGTGAGCTTTTACCAAACAGTTTCACGATTTTTTGCGCTGTTGCAGGGCCAACCCCCTTCACGGCGCCGGAAGACAGATATTTCAGCATGGCCGCCTCGTTTGCCGGCCTGGAGCGTTCAAAAGCTTCCACCTGAAACTGTTCTCCATAAGTCTGGTTGGTGACCCAGTTCCCAACCAGGTGCAGTTCTTCGCCGACGTCGACAAACGGAAGGTTTCCTACTGCAGTGATCAGCTCTTCCCCATTGTTGAGCTCGATCACCGCATATCCGTTCTTCTCGTTCCGAAAAATGATCTGCTCTACCGTCCCGGTCGTTTCCAGAAGCTTTGTTTCCGCCATGCAACTTCCCTCTTGTTTCCATATAATCTGCTTTTTAGTATAATCGATCCGATATGTATTTGCAAATTATTGGCTGAGAAGCCAATTCATTTCATCCGGGCGGCAAAAGTGGATTTCAGGCAGATCGCAGCATGCCATTTCACAGATTTTTCTGGTTTCCTGATCCATTCCGGAATCCACCAGAATCATTTCCGCGTGACGGTCTGGGAGCCACTTAAGCCGTTCGCATGCACTTCTTAAAATTAGTTCTGCTTCTTCTTCATGGCCGCGGATAGAAACAATCAGATAAAATTTTCCCGGGTTTTTCGTCCTCAGGAGCCAGAAGAGGAACCGGCGAAACATTTCCACCAGACCCAAAACTGCAAAGAGAGCAAAGACGACTTTTGCGATGAGGTTCAACATAAAAAATCACCCCAGCACATTCTATGTGCCAAGGCGGAATTTTGATTGGATTATTTTTTCAGAGCAGCCCGCAGGGCACCGACGCGGTCCCGCTTTTCCCAGGAAACGCCAAGGTCTTCCCGGCCCATATGACCGTAATTGGAAACCGAACGGTAAATCGGGCGACGAAGGTCAAGGCTACGGATAATGGCACCGGGTCTCAGGTCAAAGACCTTCCCCACAACGCCGGCAAGCTCTTCGTCAGAGAAGTTTGAGGTCCCAAACGTGTCGACGCGGATGGAAACCGGTCTTGCCACACCGATCGCGTAGGCAAGCTGCACTTCGCATTTTCTGGCAATCCCGGCTGCCACAATGTTCTTTGCTACATAGCGCGCCGCGTAGGAGGCAGAACGATCCACTTTCGTCGGATCCTTTCCGGAGAAAGCTCCGCCGCCATGGCGCGCATAACCGCCATAGGTGTCTGCGATGATCTTCCTTCCGGTTAATCCACTGTCTCCGACGGGCCCGCCGATGACAAACCGTCCAGTCGGATTGACATAGTATTTTGTCTTTTCATCCAGCCATTTTTCAGGGATAGCAGCATGGATGACATGTGCCAGAATATCGCTCCGAATCTGCTCCAGTTTTGCCTCTGCGCTGTGTTGAGCTGAAACTACAACTGTGTCTACGCGGACCGGGCGATCCCCCTCGTATTCCACCGTGACCTGCGTTTTACCGTCCGGCCTGAGGTAAGGGATAAGTTTTGTCTTTCGAACGTCGCTCAACCGCTTAGAAAGCTTGTGCGCCAGTGAAATCGGCAGCGGCATCAGCTCCGGCGTCTCATCGCAGGCATAGCCAAACATGATCCCCTGATCCCCGGCTCCAATCAGATCGTCCTCATCTGCCGCGCCATTCTTTGCCTCGAGGGAGCGATTGACTCCCATCGCAATGTCGGGCGACTGTACGTCAATCGAAGTTAAAACGCCGCAGGTGTTTCCGTCAAAGCCACATTCCGGGCTGTCGTAGCCGATCTCTTTTACAACTTGGCGCGCAATGGCGGCGATATCAACGTAGCAGTTGGTAGAAATTTCTCCCATAACGTGGATGATCCCCGTGGTTGCCGTTACTTCACAGGCGACGTGCGCATTCGGATCCTGTGCTATAATTGCATCCAGGATGGCATCTGCGATCTGATCGCATATTTTGTCGGGATGTCCTTCTGTAACAGATTCTGAAGTAAAAAAGTGTTTTGCCATATGTTTTTAAGAACCTCCTTGCATTCTAAGCCGCCGTTCGGCGGCAAAATAAAAAAGCCGTCCGGAAAACCGGACGGCCAAATAGCCCACCTCATCTTTCGGTTCTCCCGCAGGATTTGGCACCTTACTTTCCGCAAAGCAGGTTGCCGGACATCACAGGGCCTGTTCCCTCCGTCACTCTTGATAAGGACCTATTTATTTTTATGTTTGTATTATAACATGGGTTGCGAAACTTGTAAAGTACTCTGCTTTTTTCTTCCATTTTACCCGGCCATGCGGTGCAGGATAGGGCTGACTCTTTTATAAAGCAGCATCGTCAGGCAGGAAACCGTCACTCCTTTGAACAGGTTGAACGGAGCGACCGCCAGCACAATAAAGGTCTGAAGATTCGTAATGGACGGATTGACCGCAGAGCCCATGCTGATCAATGCACTCATTGGCATATGATAGGCTGCAGCATAAAGGGGAAGCAGCACATAGGCATTCATCAGGCACCCGATGACGATCAGTGCCAGAGTTCCAGCCGCAAGGCTGATAATTGCAGTGCGCCGAGTTTTATGCCATTTGTAAATCACCGCGCTGGAAATTACCATCGAACAGTTTATGACAAAACTTGCAAGCTCTCCAACACCGGCCGTCGTGCTGCCATGGATGATCAGGTATAAAAGCTCTTTAATCAGTTCAATCAGGATCCCGGCCACAGGACCCAATGCAAATCCGCCAATCAGGACCGTCAGCTCGCTGAAATCAAGCCGATAAAATGCAGGGGCGAACCAAACCGGAAACTCAAGCATTTTCAACAGGAAAGCGATTCCGGACAAAACACCAATCTGTGCAATGTTTCTGGCATCCAGTTTCAACCCCTGGCGTTTCTTTACTTTTTCATAATTATTTGTCATTCTTGCTCCTTTTTCTTTCATCCGGACTGTACCGTCGGCTCCGGAATCAAACCGAAATCTGCGGCTGACCTGCCGCTCGCGGGCTTGCCGGCTTTCGCCGTTTTACCGCCGGTGGAGATTTTCACTCCGCCCTGAAACCAATTTATTTTGATTTGCAGCACAAAGCGTAACCATCGACCCCGTTCTGCAAAAATCAACGAAAAAATAAAAAATCCCGCGAAAATCGCGGGACGAAACAGCCACCATAAAAGTGCTTTTTCTTCTTCCATCCGGACTGTTACCGTCGGCTTTGGAATTCAACCAAAATCTGCATTGCTGCTCGCGGGCTTGTCGGCTTCCGCCGCTTTACCGCCGGTGGGGATTTCCACCCCGCCCCGAAGACAAATTCAATTTGCTATTATTTTAACATAGTTTGACCAGGCTGTCAAGCCGCCTGGTATTCTTTGGGGATATTCCGATTAATGATATTGCGGATAAACTGCATGCTAAAGTCCGGCGTTGTTTTCTTCCTTACGCCGTGCCTGCTGGCCAGCGTTTCTGAATATTCGCTCAGCGGATAGATGGCCAGATTTGCAAATCTGGCCTCATAATGAGTAACAATCGGATCAAATTTCATGCTGGAATAAGTCGTCTTTCCCGTTGCAAAATTTTTCGTCATGGTGACGGTAAGCAACCCGCTGACCATATTCCTTCCGTAAAGCTGGCCGGAAATGAAATTCCCCAATGCAAAGATCACCGGGCATTTTGCACCGTCCGAAGCCCTGGTCAGCAGGGTGAGCTTCTGGACGACATGCGGATGATTTCCAAAAATGATATCCGCACCCCAATCCACCATTTCCTGAGCGAGTTTTTTTTGCTGATCCGTCAGGGTATAGGTGTCTTCCGTACCCCAGTGAACAGAGATCACGACGACATCGGCCATGCGCTTGGCCTTCTGTATCAGGCTTTTGATTTCTTCCGTGTCGCTCGTATAGAGAATCCTGTATGCGGAACCCTTTGGCAGATACATGCCGTTTGTCATTTCCGTGATTCCGATGTGCGCGGTTTTAATTCCCTTGGCTTCAACGATGCGGATATTCTGAAGATCCGCATCGTTTCGGTATGCGCCGATTGCCGTGACCGGCTTGGTATCCCAGTAATCAAGCGACGATTTCATTCCCTTTTCCCCCATATCCAGGACATGGTTGTTTGCCTGATTGATTACGTCGAAGCCGAGATGGACCAGTTCGTCCCCCACTTCGGTCGGAGAATTGAAAAGGGGATACCCGGAAACCGGGGCCACTTTTGACGCCAGAATGCTTTCTTGGTTGATCACCGCGATGTCGGCGCTTTTGATTCGGCCGGCAACACGCTGGTACATGGGGTCAAAATTATATCCCTTGCCGCCGGCCAGTTTTCTGGCCCGGTTATAAATGGTGCTGTGGATCAGGTCGTCCCCCGCACCGAGAATCGTGATTGAAACGGGCTTTTGGGCAGACTTTACAGAGACAGCCGAAGAGGCCTTGGAAGACGACTGCCGCCCAGAGAGGGAAGAGAAAGCCTGTCCCTGAAAAAGACCTGCCGCGGCGGCTAATGCGGCGCATGCAGCGAGAACTACCACAACAATTGCAGTTTGCCGGAGCGCCGAATGATGTTTTTTCTGCATAAATTTTAATCCCTTTCTGCTTTTTTTGACTATGTCGGGAATAATAATAGTATATCACACCGGGGCGGCAAAAGCTATCTGTCTCTTTTGATTGGGAATAGGGACCTTCTCCCCGGAAGCCCCCAAAAAAATCCAGCGAAAGGGTCGAAAAAGCTGCGGAACTTCTTATGCTATTTAGAAAAGAAGATTCGAAAAATTTATTTCACGCGGAAGAAGGCATCATGGAGTGAACCGAAAAAAAAATACACGGCTTGCCGCCGTCATCGATATTGACTCCAACGCGCTGAAGATGAGAATTTCACAATTGAAAAAGGGCAAAATTGCCGACCTCGAGACTTTGGAGTATCCCCTGCGCCTGGGGCATGAAATTTTCACAACCGGTAAAATCAGTTTTGAAAGCCTGCGTGAACTTTCTTCCCTGCTTCATGGTTACGAAGACACCTTGTCCGGCTACGGGGTAACCAACTGCAGAACTGTCGCCACAACCGCTTTGCGTGAGGCGGAAAATCGTTCCTTTATTATTGACCAGCTTAAAATTCAAAATGAAGTCCAGGTGGAGGTCTTAGAGGAAAGTCAAGAAAAGTCCCTGATTTACTGGGAAATGCTGAACTGCCTGGAGCAGATGGGAAAAAAGCAGGGTGAAAGCGCGCTGGTCTGTTACATCGGGGCCGGGACCATTGGCTTTTCCGTCTACAATGGAAAGCAGATGATCTTTTCACAGAATATCCCAATTGGATCGCTGAAACTGCATGATATGCTGGGGAATATTCAAGCAATGACGGAGAATTTCTCCACCGTGGTCGAAGAATATCTGGACTCTATTCTTCTCCATATTAAAATTCCGCTGGAAAACGGCAAGGCAAACAATTTGGTTCTGGCCGGCAGCGGAATCCGTCTGCTCGCTAAAATCTGTGGAGTCCCCTTGGAAAATGGCAGATATAAGCTCAATTCTCTTCAGCTTCGGGAACTTTTTAAAAAGATCCGGAAAATGCCGCAGGACCGGATTAGCCGCAAATATCACCTTTCTGAAGAAATGGCGGAGCTTTTCTATTCTTCTTTGGCAATTTCATTGAAACTTTTGAAATTTACGGTTTCCACAACGGTTGTATCCCCGGATGTAGAACTCTGGGACGCTTTAATCCGCCAGATGCTGCTTCCCAAAAGCGCCGCTCAGTACCAGAAACATGTTCAGGTCAGCGCCATCTCCTGCGCCGAAGAAATAGCGGATTCTTATCATTGCAGCCGCTTGCATACAGAATGTGTCCGGCAATTTTCCTGCAAAATTTTCGATAAGATGAAAGGGGCTCATGGATTAGGCGCAAGGGAACGTTTGCTTTTGGAAATTGCGGCGATTCTGCACGACTGCGGTCATTATGTTACAGTCAAAGGGCATCTGCAAAGCTCCTTTGACCTGATCAAGGATATGGACCTCTATGGCCTGACGGAAGAAGAAAAGCTTCTAACGGCTTTTGTGGCGCGGTATAATGAATATGACGTGCCGGATCCGCAGGACGCTGCCTTCGCTTCTCTGAATGAAAAAAACAGGTTGATTGTTTCTAAGCTGATCGCCATTTTCCGTTTGGCCAACGCGCTGGATAAATCACAGAAACAAAAACTAAGCGAACTGAAAGTCCGGCTGGACAAAGACCGGCTGAAGATTTCTTCCAGAAGTGATGCAAACCTTTATCTGGAGCAGTGGGCGTTTGGTCAGTGCGCACCCTATTTCAAAGAGGTATTCGGCTACAATCCGGAATTGACCCTACAAACGGACTTGCTGCAAACAAACCAAAGGTTGTGAAGTCATTGAGCGAAAAAGATGAAAAGCCCGGCATTCCCTATCGGAACCGAGAACTGAGCTGGGTGGATTTCAATTACCGCGTACTGGAAGAAGCGTTTCGAAAAAGGAACCCCACGATGGAACGGATGCGCTTTTTAGGGATTACCGCTTCTAATCTCGACGAGTTTTTCATGGTACGGGTAGCCGGCGTGGAAGATCAGGTGGATTCACACTATTTTCGGTGTGATCCCTCCGGATTTACACCATCGGAACTACTCCCGGTTCTCTCAAAAAAGATTCATGGATTTGTCGAAAAGCAATATTCCTGCTATGCCCGCTCTCTCTTGCCTGCATTGAGAAAAAACGGAATCCGCTTTTTAAAGCGCGAAGAATTAAACAAAGACCAGCAAAACTATATTTCTGAATATTTTGACCGGATTTTATTCCCAGTATTGACTCCGCTGGCAGTAGACCGCAGCCGTCCATTCCCTCTGCTCGCAAATCGCAGCCTGAACATCGCGGTGCGGTTAAAAGGAAAAAAGGAATCTTATTTTGCAGTGGTCCAGGTTCCCGGAATTTTGCCCCGCTTTCTCCGTGTTCCTTCGGAACGTGAAAATGATTATATTCTCCTTGAAGATGTTATTATCCAAAAGCTGGGCTCTCTGTTCGAACTGAACGAAATCCGTTCGGCTTGTACGTTTCGAATCACCAGAAGTTCAGACTTGGACATTGACGAAGATACGGAAGACTTAATGATTGAAGTGCAAAATTATATTAAGAAACGCAAACGTGGCAAACCGGTTCGCCTGGAACTTTCACGGGGACACGACCATGAAACCGAGATGTTCCTGAGAGAGATGATGAAAATCGAGGATCATCAGATTTATGAGATTCCGGGCCCCTTAGATCTAACATTCTATTCCGCTTTTGCTTCTCTTCCTAAATTTGAAGCTCTTTGTTATCGTCCGTTTCATCCCGCCGAGCCCCCCGGCGACTTCGTGGGTTGCGACGACATTTTCAAGGCGATTCAGGAACGGGATCGCATGGTGCACCATCCCTACGAAAGCTTTGAGGCCGTGATCGATTTTGTCCGGACGGCTGCTGAAGATAAAAATGTACTTGCCATCAAGCAGACGCTGTACCGGGTCAGCGGACACTCTCCGATTATTGCCGCTTTGATCCGGGCCGCGGAAAATGGGAAGCAAGTCACCGTTCTGGTAGAATTAAAAGCCAGGTTTGATGAGGAAAACAACGTAAAGTGGGCCAAAAAGCTGGAAGAAGCCGGCTGTCATGTCATTTACGGTCTGGCCGGGCTGAAAACGCACTGCAAAATTCTTTTGGTTGTGCGGCGCGATGAGGACGGCATCCGGAGATATCTCCATATGGCGACGGGAAACTATAATGATTCCACAGCGAGAATCTATACGGATATTGGTCTTTTCACCTGTCGGGAGCCTTATGGGATCGATGCTTCTTCTTTATTTAATGTTCTGACCGGTTATTCTCGTCCCCCGGAATACAACCGATTTCTTGTTGCGCCGAATGGGCTCCGACTCTTTTTTATAAGGATGATTCGGAATGAAATTGAAAATGCCCAAAAAGGTCTGCCCAGTGGAATCACGGCAAAGGTAAACTCCCTTGTGGACTCGGAGCTCATCGGCCTTCTTTATCAGGCTTCCAGTGCGGGTGTCCCCATACGGCTGATTGTTCGGGGAATCTGCTGCCTGGTTCCCGGAAAACCCGGGTACAGCGAAAATATAACCGTCCGAAGCATTGTCGGAAGATTTTTAGAGCACAGCCGGATTTTTGTCTTTGAATGTACCGGAATCCCAAAAGTTTATCTGGGAAGCGCAGACTGGATGCCGCGCAATCTTGACCGCAGAGTGGAACTTGTTTTTCCTGTGGAAGAAGAACGGCTGCGAGAAAGGATTCTGCGAGGTATCAGTCTTTTGCTGCAAGACAATGAAAATGCCAGGGAAATGCGTCCGGACTGCACTTACGCCAAAGTTGATCACCGAGGAAAAACATCTGTGAACTGCCAGGAAGAATTTGCGAAGTTCGCCCACCAATACGCTGCGGAGAACCGAGTGGGGCAGAATCTTTCGATCCCACCGCAAAATTTTAAAAATTAACAACACAGAAAAAAGGCCCGGCGATTAAAACACTCGCCGAGCCAAATATCTTCGTAAACTAATTATTCAAAAATCTTTGTCACAACACCGGAACCGACCGTATGGCCACCCTCACGGATAGCGAAACGAAGTCCCTCTTCCATTGCGACCGGGGTGATCAGTTCCACCGTCATCTCAACGTTATCGCCGGGCATACACATTTCAGTTCCTTCCGGAAGAGTAATGGTACCGGTTACGTCAGTGGTGCGGAAATAGAACTGCGGACGGTAATTGTTAAAGAACGGCGTATGACGTCCGCCCTCGTCCTTGGTCAGCACATAAACCTTACCGCTGAATTTAGTGTGCGGATGAACAGTGCCCGGTTTGGCAACGACTTGGCCGCGCTCAATATCTTCTCTCTGAATTCCGCGGAGAAGCATACCGATATTATCGCCGGCTTCTGCAAAATCAAGAGTTTTGCGGAACATTTCAAGGCCTGTAATAACAGACTTTTTCTTTTCCGTAGAAAGGCCGACGATTTCAACTTCGTCGCCGATCTTCGCCATGCCGCGCTCCACTCTGCCGGTTGCAACCGTACCGCGGCCGCTGATGGTCATAACATCCTCAATCGGCATCAGGAACGGCAGATCGGCCTTGCGCTGCGGAGTCGGAATAAAGCTGTCAACCGCATTCATCAGTTCCCAGATAGATTTATACTCCGGTGCATCCGGATCTTTGGAAGTGCATTCCAGCGCTTTCAGAGCAGAACCGCGAATGATTGGAGTCTCATCGCCCGGGAATTCATACTCATTCAGAAGGTCGCGGATTTCCATTTCGACAAGATCGAGCAGTTCGGCGTCATCTACCTGGTCAACTTTATTCATATAAACAACAATATAAGGAACGCCAACCTGACGGGCCAGCAGAATATGCTCACGGGTCTGGGGCATCGGGCCGTCGGCGGCGGATACGACAAGGATTGCGCCATCCATCTGGGCTGCGCCGGTGATCATGTTCTTGATATAGTCGGCATGGCCGGGGCAGTCAACATGCGCATAATGGCGCTTGTCGGTCTGATACTCAACATGTGCCGTATTGATTGTAATGCCGCGCGCTCTCTCTTCGGGAGCCTTATCGATGTTCGCGTAATCGACAAAGTCCGCTTCGCCTTTCAGATTAAGGACTTTTGTGATTGCCGCAGTCAATGTGGTTTTGCCATGGTCAACGTGACCAATGGTGCCAATGTTCACATGAGGTTTCGACCTGTCAAATTTTGCTTTTGCCATTGGAGATCCTCCTTTTTTTATCCGAAACTCAGTATCTACATTTTACATGATGCTTAACATTCTAGCAATAGAAAAAATAAAAAAATCGAACAAATTTTATAGTTAATCAGCCTTTTTGCGTGCAGTGATGATCTTCTCCGAAATACTCTTAGGCACTTCCGAATAATTGCCGGGTTCCATAACATACTGCCCGCGGCCCTGCGTTTTGGAGCGCAGATCCGTTGCATAGCCGAACATCTCGGAAAGCGGGACCTTCGCGCGAATCTGCTGTGCCCCCGGAATTGCGTCCATTCCCTCGATCATACCGCGGCGGGAATTTAAATCTCCCATCACGTCGCCCATATACTCTTCCGGAACGGTAACCGTCACTTTCATAATCGGTTCCAGAATCACTGGATCAGCTTTTGCCATTGCTTCCTTAAACGCCATGGAACCGGCGATCTTAAAAGCAAGCTCAGAGGAGTCGACTTCATGGAAAGAGCCGTCATACAGTGTAACCTTTACATCCACAACCGGATATCCGGCTAGAATACCGGCCTGCATGGCTCCCTGGATTCCCTGATCAACCGCCGGAATAAATTCCTTCGGAATCGCACCGCCGGTGACTGCGTTGACAAATTCATAGCCCTTTTCCGGATTCGGCTCCAGCTTAATTTTGACATGGCCGTACTGGCCGTGACCGCCGGACTGCCGGGCATATTTAGTCTCCACATCGGAAAGGCGGCGCACCGTTTCTTTATAGGCGACCTGCGGCTTACCGACGTTGGCTTCCACGTGAAACTCGCGGAGCAGACGATCGACAATAATCTCGAGGTGTAACTCGCCCATTCCTGCAATGATAGTTTGTCCGGTTTCCTCGTCCGTATAGGCTTTGAAGGTTGGGTCTTCCTCCGACAGCTTGGAAAGGGCAATGCCCATTTTTTCCTGGCCGGCCTTGGTTTTCGGCTCAATGGCAACTCGAATCACAGGTTCCGGATATTCCATGGACTCCAGCACGATTGGACGTTTCGGGTCGCAGAGCGTATCGCCGGTCGTGGTGTTTTTCAATCCTACGGCGGCGGCAATATCGCCGGCATAAACCGTTTCAAGATCCTGCCTGTGATTCGCGTGCATCTGAAGGATGCGTCCCATGCGTTCATTGTCGTCTTTCACCGAGTTGTAAACGGTGGAGCCGGCATCCAGTTTACCGGAATAGACGCGGAAAAAAGCGAGCTTTCCGACGAAAGGATCCGTCGCAATTTTAAAGGCCAACGCTGCGAACGGTTCATCATCGGAAGCGTGACAGTCTTCTTCTTCACCTGTCTCCGGGTTAGTTCCCCGGATTGCCGGAACATCGGTGGGAGCCGGCATGAAAGCGACAATCGCGTCCAGCAACTTCTGAACACCCTTGTTCTTATAGGAAGAACCGCAGGTGACTGGGACAAACTTGTTGGCAATGGTCGCTTTGCGGATGGTGGAAATGATTTCGTCCTTTGTCAGATCTTCCCCATTAAGGTATTTCTCCATCACGGTGTCATCCTGTTCGGCAACCGCTTCCAGCAGCTGAGAATGATACTGCTCCGCAATCTCTTTCATGTCGTCGGGGATCTGCTCAACCCTCATGTCCTTACCCATTTCATCGTAATAGATGTCGGCATTCATATCAATCAGGTCGACAATTCCACGAAAAGAGTCCTCTTTTCCAATTGGAAGCTGAATGGGTACGGCGTTGCACTTCAGCCGGTCTTTCATCATTTGAATCACGCAGTAGAAATCGGCGCCCATAATGTCCATTTTATTGATATAAGCCATACGGGGAACGCCGAATTGCTCCGCTTGGCGCCAGACGGTTTCCGACTGCGGCTCAACGCCGCCTTTCGCGGCGAAGACTGTTACGGAACCGTCAAGCACACGAAGAGAACGCTCCACCTCGACCGTGAAATCCACATGGCCCGGTGTGTCAATGATATTGATTCTGTGACCTTTCCAGAAGCATGTGGTGGCAGCGGAAGTAATGGTAATGCCCCGCTCCTGCTCCTGCACCATCCAGTCCATGGTAGCAGCACCGTCGTGTACTTCGCCGATTTTATGATTAATCCCCGTGTAATACAAAATACGTTCTGTCGTTGTCGTTTTACCGGCATCGATATGAGCGCAAATGCCGATATTGCGAACTAAATTCAGTGGTACTTGCCTTGGCATAATTTCCTCCTAAGTTATACTGAAAATACGCAGCCCGGCCATTACCAACGGTAATGTGCAAATGCTCTGTTTGCCTCTGCCATCTTATGCGTCTCATCGCGTTTCTTGGCAGCGCCGCCAGCACCGTTCACAGCATCGAGGATCTCGCCGGCAAGTCTTTCTCTCATTGTCTTTTCGCTCCGCTGTCTTGCATAATTTGCCACCCAGCGAAGGCCCAAAGTCTGCCGTCTTTCCGGGCGGACTTCCATCGGGACCTGATAGGTGGCACCACCGACACGGCGGGCCTTAACTTCCAGAGAAGGCATGACATTTTCCATGGCCTGCTCAAAAATATCCAACGGTTCTTTTCCCGTTTTATCCCTGATAATATCAAATGCGCCGTAAACAATTTTCTGGGCAACGCCCCTTTTTCCGTCGTACATGATATTGTTGATCAGTCGTGTTACGAGCTTGGAATGATAAAGTGGATCCGGCAAAACATCGCGCTTTGCGGTTGAACCTCTTCTTGGCACTTTACTTCCCTCCTTCACAGAAATGAATTCATCGGTACTCGAAAGCGACATAACTCCCGTGGCCAATACAGAGGCGCTTTTCTCTATAATTAAACGCATCTGCATTCTGTTTTTTAACATGCAGCCGTCAGGTTTCTGTCAGTTGGAACGGACCGTGCTGATTATTTTTTTACAGCACCGGCCTTTGGCCGTTTTGCACCATACTTTGAGCGGGCCTGCATGCGCTGAGCGACGCCCTGTGCATCCAAAGTGCCGCGAATAATATGGTAACGGACACCAGGCAGATCCTTGACACGTCCGCCGCGGATCATAACAACACTATGCTCCTGAAGATTATGACCGACACCGGGAATATAGGCACTGACCTCGATCCCGTTGGAAAGCCTGACTCTCGCGATTTTTCTCAGAGCCGAGTTCGGCTTTTTCGGGGTTGCGGTTTTCACCACCGTGCAGACTCCGCGCTTTTGGGGAGAATCCTGATCGATGGGAATCCTTTTTTTGGAGTTCCAGCCCTTTAAAAGTGCCGGAGCCTTTGCTTTTCTGACAGCCACTTCCCTGCCGGTATTCACCAGTTGGTTAAAGGTTGGCATATGACACCTCCTAACAAAAGTATTTATGTCAAGCTGCCTGTTTTCAGGCGGCGAGAACAACAAATTTTTTTCCATCCTCTTTATGGCAACAGCACAAAAGGGGACCAATCACAAGTTTACATTATAAGCCTAAACAGCATCATTTGTCAAGTTTTCACCTGTCGGCTCGATTTCAACGTCCCTGTAGCACTTCATGCCGGTTCCGGCCGGAATCAGTTTACCGATAATGACATTTTCCTTGAGGCCCAGGAGCGGATCGACCTTGCCTTTAATGGCGGCATCGGTCAGCACGCGCGTCGTTTCCTGGAAAGAGGCTGCGGACAGGAACGAATCCGTCGCCAGCGAAGCTTTTGTGATACCGAGTAGAACCGGCGTGAAAGTCGCCTCTTTCAGGTCGGCTTCTCCCGCTGCTATGCGGTCGCGCACCGTTTGATTTTCCGCCTCCAGTTCATTTTTCTCAACCAGCGCGTTCGGCAGCAAAGTGGTGTCGCCCGCATCTTCCACCCGGACCTTTTTCAGCATTTGGCGGACAATTACCTCAATATGCTTGTCGTTGATATCAACGCCTTGCATCCGGTATACCTTCTGGACCTCTTCAATCAAATAGTCCTGAACTGCTTGAATTCCGTTGATTGCCAAAACATCATGGGGATTGACAGAACCTTCCGTCAGACGGGTGCCCGCCTTGATTTCGTCGCCCTCTTGCACGATCATTCTGGAACCATATGGGATCAGGTAGGATTTGCTCTCTCCGGTTTTCTGGTTGGTGATGACGGCATGGCGGCTCTTTTTAACCTCATCGAACGAAACCGTCCCGGAAAGTTCGCTGATGATAGCGAGGTGCTTCGGCTTCCGGCCTTCAAACAGTTCTTCAACACGCGGAAGGCCCTGCGTAATATCTTCCGCGCTGGCGACGCCGCCGGTGTGGAAAGTTCTCATGGTTAGCTGAGTACCGGGTTCGCCGATGGACTGCGCAGCAATAATGCCGACCGCTTCCCCGACCATCACAGGCTTACGTGTGGCAAGGTTTGCACCATAGCATTTTTTGCAAACCCCGTGTTTCGCCCGGCAGTCCAGAATCGAGCGGATTTTGATCTTTTTAACCCCTTTGGAAACGATCAGATTGGCGTCTTTGTCATCCATCAGCTTATCTTTTGAAACCAGAACTTCTCCGGTTTTTGCATCTACGAAATCGTCCAGCAGATAACGTCCAAGCAGGCGTTCATGCAGGCTTTCAATTACTTCGTTGCCTTCCTTGATATCAAAGACTTCAAGGCCTTCCGTGGTGCCGCAGTCATCTTCCCGGATAATTACATCCTGAGAAACATCGACCAGGCGGCGGGTCAGGTAACCGGAATCCGCGGTGCGCAGGGCGGTATCCGCAAGGCCTTTCCGGGCACCGCGGGAAGAAATGAAGTATTCCAAAATATTCAGGCCCTCGCGGTAGTTTGCCCGAATCGGAATCTCAATCGTCTTGCCGGACGTATTTGCGATCAGTCCGCGCATTCCTGCAAGCTGGCGAATTTGGCTCATGGAACCACGGGCGCCGGAATCGGCCATCATGAAGATCGGGTTATAGCGATCCAGGTTCTTCTGAAGGGCGACGGAGACATCCTCCGTTGCTTTTGTCCAAGTCTTCAAAACCGCGTTGTAGCGCTCACCGTTGGAAAGGAGTCCCATTTTATACTGGTCGGTAACCGTGTCGATCTTTTTCTCCGCTGCGGCAATGATTTCTTTCTTCTGCGGAGGGATGGTCGCATCGCTGACGGAAACGGTAATTCCACTGCGGGTGGAATATTTATAACCCTGCGCCTTGATCTCGTCAAGGACCTCCGAAGTTTTCGGCACGCCGTGAACTTTGATGCAGCGGTCGATAATCTGTCCCAGCTGTTTTTTGCCGACCAGAAATTCTATTTCAAGTTTAAATTTATTTTCGGGTTTGGAACGGTCAACATAACCGAGATCCTGTGGAATCGGCCGGTTAAAAATCATTCGGCCGACGGTGGTTTCGACAAGCTGAGTTTCCGGTTCGCCGTCGAAGATAAGGGTCCTGCGAACTTTAATCTTCGCATGAAGGCCGATCACATGTGCATCGTAAGCCATAATTGCTTCGTCAAAATTGCGGAAGCATTTGCCCTCTCCCGTTTCACCGTCTTTATCCAAAGTCAGATAGTAGGAGCCGAGAACCATGTCCTGTGTCGGCACAGTGACTGGGCGGCCGTCGGAAGGCTTCAGCAGATTTCCCGCCGCCAGCATCAGGAAACGGGCTTCCGCCTGAGCTTCGGCGGAAAGCGGAACATGAACTGCCATCTGGTCGCCGTCGAAATCCGCATTGTAAGCGGTGCAGGCCAGCGGATGCAGTTTCAGCGCGCGGCCCTCGACCAAGACGGGTTCAAACGCCTGAATGCCGAGTCGGTGCAGGGTCGGCGCGCGGTTCAGAAGAACCGGATGGTTTTTGATCACAATTTCCAAAGCATCCCAGACTTCCGGTTTGGCGCGCTCCACCGCTTTTCTCGCCGCTTTAATGTTGCCGGAAACCTGTGTTTCCACCAAGCGTTTCATGACGAACGGTTTAAACAGTTCCAGCGCCATTTCTTTCGGCAGACCGCACTGATACATTTTCAGATCCGGGCCAACCACGATGACCGAACGGCCGGAATAGTCGACGCGCTTGCCGAGAAGATTCTGACGGAACCTGCCCTGCTTTCCTTTCAGCATATCGGAAAGGGATTTCAGGGGCCGGTTATTCGGTCCGGTGACCGGGCGGCCGCGGCGGCCGTTGTCAATCAGCGCATCAACGGCTTCCTGAAGCATTCGTTTCTCGTTGCGGACGATGATATCCGGCGCACCGAGTTCCAACAGACGCTTAAGGCGATTGTTCCGGTTGATGACACGCCGGTAAAGGTCATTCAGGTCCGAGGTCGCAAACCTTCCGCCGTCCAGCTGAACCATCGGGCGCAAATCCGGCGGAATGACCGGGATACAGTCCATAATCATCCATTCCGGGCGGTTTCCGGAAAGGCGAAACGCCTCCACCACTTCAAGCCGTTTCAGCAGGCGGACCCGCTTTTGTCCTGTGGCGGTCTCCAGATCTGTTTTCAGCTGTGTGGAAAGTTCGTCCAGGTCAATTTCCGTCAGCAGTTTCTGAACAGACTCAGCGCCCATGCCGGCTTCAAAATCGTCTTCATATTTTTCACGCATGTCGCGGTATTCTTTTTCATTCAAGAGCTGTTTCTTTTGCAGTTCCCGGACATTTCCCGGGTCCGTTACGATATAAAGCGCAAAATACAGCACCTTTTCCAGCATACGCGGGGAAATATCAAGCATCAGCCCCATGCGGGAAGGGATCCCTTTAAAATACCAGATATGGGAAACAGGGGCTGCCAGTTCGATGTGGCCCATTCGTTCACGCCGGACTTTTGCGCGAGTAACTTCAACGCCGCAGCGTTCACAGATTTTGCCTTTGTAACGAATCCTTTTGTATTTGCCGCAATGACATTCCCAGTCCTTTGTCGGCCCGAAAATGCGTTCGCAGAACAGTCCGTCGCGCTCCGGCTTTAAGGTACGGTAGTTGATCGTTTCCGGCTTTTTTACTTCGCCGTGCGACCACTCACGGATTTTTTCAGGTGAAGCAAGTCCAATCTTTATGGATTCAAAAGTGTTAAATTCCATATTTCGACCCCTTCCTGTCAAATTTTATCTTCATCGGAATTCGAATGATCCAGACTGTCTTTTTCTGATTCTCCGGAGTCACCGGAAGTGCCGTTTTCTCCCTTGATATAGCCATCGGATTCGTCAAACAATTCACTGTTGTCTTCCTCCGGCTCTTCCGTGGAGTAGCCGTCAAACTCACGGTCCTGCACGGTCGGCTCATCGAAATTCTCCGCCTGCGGATTAAACCCCATATCGTCGTCATCGTCGGAGTTCTGTCTCAAGTCGATTTCGTCATTATTGGCATCCAGCACTTTCACATCCAGTGCCAGAGACTGCAATTCCTTAATCAACACTTTAAAGGATTCCGGAATGCCAGGTTTCGGAATGTTCTGTCCCTTGACAATGGCCTCATAGGTCTTGACACGACCGACCACATCGTCGGACTTAACGGTAAGAATTTCCTGAAGGGTGTAGGCTGCACCATATGCTTCCAGAGCCCAGACTTCCATTTCTCCGAAACGCTGCCCGCCAAACTGGGCTTTCCCGCCCAGAGGCTGCTGAGTGACGAGGGAATACGGTCCCGTGGAACGCGCATGGATTTTATCGTCAACCAGGTGATGGAGCTTCAGATAGTACATATATCCGACGGTTACCGGACTGTCGAAGTACTCGCCGGTGCGGCCGTCTTTCAGTTGAATTTTGCCGTCAGGGTTATAACCGGCTTCTTTTAAACATTCTACGATGTCGTCTTCATGTGCACCGTCAAAAACGGGGGTCATGATTTTCCAGCCCAGCGCTTTCGCCGCCAGACCGAGGTGAACTTCCAGCACCTGCCCGATGTTCATTCGGGACGGTACGCCCAAAGGATTCAAAACGATATCCAGCGGAGTCCCATCCGGTAAAAACGGCATATCTTCCACGGGCAGAATGCGTGAAACGACGCCTTTGTTTCCGTGGCGGCCCGCCATCTTGTCACCGACAGAAATCTTTCTCTTTTGGGCAAGGTAACAGCGTACCACCTTGTTGACGCCGGGACTCAGCTCGTCATGGCTGTTTTCGCGGGTGAAGACTTTCACATCTACGACGATGCCGCTTTCTCCGTGCGGAACACGGAGAGAGATGTCGCGGACCTCGCGCGCCTTCTCGCCGAAGATTGCACGGAGCAGTCGTTCTTCCGCCGTCAGCTCTGTTTCGCCCTTTGGCGTAACCTTGCCGACCAGTATATCTCCCGCTCGGACTTCAGCGCCAATGCGGATAATTCCCCCATCGTCCAAATCGCGCAGCAGATCTTCGTTGACATTCGGAATATCACGTGTGATTTCTTCCGGTCCCAACTTGGTGTCACGCGCTTCCGTCTCATACTCTTCAATGTGGATGGAGGTGAACACATCATCCCGCACCACTTTTTCACTGATCAGAACAGCGTCTTCATAGTTATACCCTTCCCAAGTCATGAAACCGATCAGGGCATTTTTCCCAAGGCTGATTTCTCCATCCTTGGTTGCTGGCCCGTCCGCAATGACATCCCCCGCCGCAACGCGCTGGTTCGCATCGACAATCGGCACTTGGTTAATGCATGTTCCCTGATTGGAACGCATAAATTTAATGATGTGGTAGGTGTCGGTTTCTCCGTCGTCCGTGAGGATTTTAATTTCATTCGCGCACACGCTCTGAACCACGCCGCTCCGTTTTGCCAGCACGCAGACACCGGAATCGACTCCGGCTTTGAACTCCATGCCCGTCCCGACAATCGGCGATTCGGTCTTTAAAAGCGGAACCGCCTGCCGCTGCATGTTAGAACCCATCAGGGCACGGTTTGCATCATCGTTTTCCAGAAATGGAATCATCGCGGTCGCAACAGAGACAACCATACGGGGGGAAACATCCATGAAATCCGCTCGTTCCCGTTCCACTTCAACGAACTCGTCGCGGTAACGGCCGTTTACCTTTGCATGGACAAAATGTCCTTCCGCATCCAGCGGTTCATTCGCCTGGGCAACCACATAATCATCTTCTACATCCGCCGTCATATAGACAACGTCTTTGGTTACCACTCCAGTCTTCTTATCCACACGGCGGAACGGAGCCTCAATAAATCCGTACTCGTTGATCCGTGCAAAAGTGGCAAGGTAAGAAATCAGGCCGATGTTCGGGCCTTCCGGCGTTTCAATTGGGCACATACGCCCATAATGCGTGTAATGAACATCGCGGACTTCAAATCCGGCACGGTCCCTCGAAAGGCCGCCGGGGCCCAGTGCCGAAAGGCGGCGCTTGTGGGTCACTTCCGCAAGCGGATTGGTCTGATCCATGAACTGCGACAGCGGAGACGAACCGAAAAACTCACGGATTGCAGCTACCACTGGGCGGATATTGATCAGGGAATGTGGCGTAAGGGTTTCCAGATCCTGTGCCTGAAGAGTCATACGCTCGCGGATGACGCGTTCCAGACGGGAAAAACCGATGCGGAACTGGTTCTGCAGCAGCTCGCCGACGGAACGGATGCGGCGGTTGCCCAGATGGTCAATATCGTCCAGGGTACCAAGACCGACCGCAAGGCAATCCATATAATTGATTGAGGCAAAGATATCATCGATAATGATGTGCTTTGGAACCAGCTCATCCGCTCTGGCGGTAATTTTTTCCTTAATTTCGTCGTCGCTGGAACTGGATTCCAAGATATCATTCAGAATGGAAAAACGGACTCTTTCCCGGATGTCACATTCTTTTTTTGCATCAAAGGAAACAAACTTTTGGATGTCCACCATTCCATTGGAGATCACTTTTACTTCGCGGTCCCCATTCTGCACATAAGCAACCGAAACACCGGCGTTATCCATCTGCCTGGCAAGCTCGCGGGAAACGGCGATTCCCGCCTCTGCAAGCACTTCCCCTGTCCGGGGATCCGCAATAGGTCTGGAAAGAACCTGGCCGGTAATGCGGCCGGCGAGGTTCAGCTTTTTATTGTACTTGTAGCGCCCTACCCGAGAAAGGTCATAGCGGCGGGCGTCAAAAAATAGGCTGTTGAGGTGAGCCTGTGCACTTTCAATAGTTGGCGGCTCACTTGGACGGAGCTTTCTGTAAATTTCGAACAGAGCTTCTTCCATGTTTTTGCAGGGATCTTTGGCAATCGTCGCTTCCATCCGCTCATCGTTGCCAAAATAGTCCCGAATTTCTTCATCGGTGCCGACCCCCAGAGCGCGGATGAAAACGGTAACCGGAATCTTGCGGTTTTTATCAATACGAACATAAAAGACGTCGTTTGCGTCGGTTTCATACTCCAGCCAGGCGCCTCGGTTTGGAATCACGGTAGCACTATACAATTCCTTGCCCGTTTTATCATATTCCATTTTATAGTAGACACCGGGCGAACGGACCAGCTGGGAAACGATGACGCGCTCCGCCCCGTTGATGACGAAAGTACCGCTGTCGGTCATCAGGGGAAAATCCCCCATAAAGACCTCAGATTCTTTAATTTCACCGCTTTCTTTATTGAGCAGCCGTGCCGTAACTCGCAATGCCGCGGAATAAGTGGCATCGCGTTCCTTGCATTCTTCCACGCTGTAGTTCGGCTTATCGGCATCCAGTTTGTAGTCAACAAAATCGAGCACAAGGTTGCCCGTGTAATCCGTTATGCCAGAAACTTCCTTAAATACTTCTTTAAGTCCTTCGTCAAGGAACCATTGATAGGACTTTTTCTGTACTTCGATAAGATTCGGCATATCAAGGACTTCGTCAATACGCGCAAAACTCATTCGAGTATTTTTGCCAACCTTAACCGGTTTGACATTCACCATTGGCTCAATCACTCCATTCATAGATTCGGCATTCCGCGGCATAATTAAATACAAAAAATTCTTTTAATCTCACGATTTTGTCATACTCCAGAGAAACTATTGCCTTTTTGCAGGACTTGTGCTATGATAGTATCAAACAAGCCTATAGATAAGTTGCCATGATGATGCAGTATATTATTATATTACAACATATGGTGGTTGTCAAGTGATTTTTCTTAATTGTTAAATTATTTTTATACAACGAGAAAAGCCGGAGTAGAAAGCTCCGGCTTTTTTTAATTGTCGAACTATTCGTGCCCCTTTTCATTTTTGTCGCTGTCTATGCTTCCAAATGTATAGGAATCAAGCTTATTCCTTACAATCGCTGAAATTTCGTCATAAATATCATGAAACCGGCAGCAGGTGTCATTCGTGCAGCTATAGTCATTCTGCTGGCAGCGACTGAGCATATAAGGTCCTTCCACCGATTCAATTACCTGACGAAGCGTTATGTTTTCCGCTGGGCCGGCCAGTATATAGCCGCCATGCGCTCCCTTGTAAGACACAATCAGCCCGGAAGCGACCAGCTTCCGAAGAATTTTCAAGGCAAATCGCAGCGGAACCCGGGTATGTTCTGAAAGAGTCCGTGCGTCAACTATCCGTTTTGACTGGGCCAGATCATCAACGATGCGCACCGCATAGTCGGCTTCTAGAGTCAATACCATCGCTCAAAAACGCCCCTTTAATCCAGAAAATCTTTCAATTTTTTGCTGCGGCTCGGGTGGCGAAGTTTTCGAAGCGCTTTCGCTTCAATCTGACGAATTCGTTCCCTTGTCACATTAAATTCCTTGCCCACTTCTTCCAGTGTGCGGGATCTTCCATCTTCCAGACCGAAACGCAGGCGCAGCACTTTTTCCTCCCTTGGAGTCAGCGTGTCAAGCACATCTGCGAGCTGTTCCTTCAGCAGCGTGTGAGAGGCGGCATCCGCAGGGGCAGGCGCGTCATCATCCGGGATAAAATCCCCAAGATGACTGTCTTCCTCTTCCCCGATCGGCGTTTCCAGTGAAACGGGCTCCTGGGCCACGCGCATAATCTCCCTGACCTTTTCCACCGGCATATCCAGTTCGGCAGCGATTTCATCCGCCGTCGGCTCGTGTCCGTTGGTGTGAAGAAGCTGGCTTGAAACCTTTTTGACCTTGTTGATTGTTTCAACCATATGAACCGGAATCCGAATAGTCCGGGCCTGATCTGCGATGGCGCGGGTAATCGCCTGGCGGATCCACCAGGTGGCATAAGTTGAAAATTTAAAACCCTTTGTGTAATCAAATTTCTCAACAGCCTTGATCAGTCCCAAGTTGCCTTCTTGAATCAAATCCAAAAATTGCATTCCCCGGCCGAGGTAGCGTTTGGCAATGCTGACCACCAGACGGAGGTTTGCCTCCGACAGCCTTTTTTTCGCCATTTCGTCCCCGCTGGAAATGCGGATTGCAAGGTCGATCTCTTCCTCCGGCGTCAATAGGGGCACCCGTCCAATTTCTTTTAAATACACTTTAACCGGGTCGTCGATTGCAATTCCCTCTGTGCTAAGAGTGGATTCCAAATCTTCACTTTCGGCAATTTTCGGGTCGATTTCAAGGTCTTCCAGTGGCTCGTCTCCAAAATCCTCGACGATTTCCACACCCTGTGCTTCCAGCGTATCGTAGAATTTTTCAATTTGTTCCGGATCAAAATCCAGTTCGCCAAGTGCATCAAGAATTTCTTTTGTTGAAAGCTGTCCTTTTGACTTTCCCTGCTCAATCAGTTCCTTGATGACCGTTTTCTTGTCCGGCACTGCCATATTGTGTCCCCCTATTTCTTCTGCTGCCTTAATTTGCTAAGGTAAATTTCAATTTCCTCATCCCGTACCGATTCGGCCCGGCTTAACTTTTTTTGGTCGCTTTCCTGAAAAATGATATTGATATATTCACGCACATCTTTCTGCGTTAAGGTAATTTCATTCTGCATCGCAAGAATTCTCGCAATGGATGAAATTTCATCCATGGAAAATTCTTCCGCCAGATCCGTGAGACCGATTGCGTTTCCATTTGTAATTCTGCCCACAATTGTCGCATATACACGGCGATTAAACGCCGTTATGAACTTTTCAGGAGGCAAAACAGACGCAATTTTCTCCACAGATTCTGGAAATTTCAGCATATGCGCAATGAGCGCTTCTTCCGCGGCTGCTGCGCGGTAATTTTCCGATTTTTCCGGATTCACGCGATCCCGAAGACCGGAAGTCTGACGCTGAACCGTCTGAAATTGCTTTTTCAACTGCTTTTTCCGGCTTTTCCGCCCATACATTTTTATCTGATTCAAAACTGTGGAAGTTGTAATTCCGGCTTCCTGTGCGAGACGGCCCGCATAAACTTCTCTCTCGATTGGATTTTCCAGCGTAGAGAGAATGGAGGCGGCCTCGTTGAGATACTCGACACGCTGCTCCGGATTCTGAAGGTTTCTGCCCTGCTTTGCTTTTTGCAGCCGGTATTCCACATCGTTGCCGCAGGAATCTAGAAGCTGTTTAAATTTAATCGGCCCATATGCTTTTATGTACTCGTCCGGATCCTTGCCCCCCACCACCGCCAGAACGCGGACATTGAGTCCCGCGCCCCGCAGCATCGGAATTGCCCTCGAAGCCGCTTTCTGCCCCGGCCCGTCGGAATCGTAACAGATCACAACCTCTTTTGCATACCGGGCCATCAGCCGTGCCTGCACCGGGGTCAGAGATGTTCCCAGCGTGGCAACCGCTTCCTGAAATCCCGCCTGGTGCAGGGCAATCACATCCATGTAGCCCTCGCATAAAATCAATCTTCCGGAATTGCAGTTTTTTGCAAAATTCAAGGCAAACAGCAAGTTGCCCTTGTTAAACACCGGAGTCTCGGAGGTATTGAGATATTTTGGCTGACCGTCCCCCAGCGTTCTTCCCCCAAATGCGACTACATTGCCCCGCAGGTCAATGATTGGGAACATGACCCGCTTGAAAAAGCGGTCGATTGCACGACCGTTTCTGCTTTTTAACGCAACGTTGGCCAGCACCATTTCTTCCTGCGTATACCCTTTTTTCTCAAGAAAATCCACTACGGCAAAGCGGGAATCCGGAGCATACCCAAGTCCAAAATGCCGGATGGTCCCCGGCTTGAGCGCCCGAAGATGAAAATATTCCCGGCCCGCCCGGCCGACATCCGAATTTAAAACGGAATAATAGAACCGGGCGGTTTCCCTGTTGATTTCCAGGATATGCGCGCGCAGCCTGCTCATCCTGTCATCTACTTCCGCTTCCGGGATCTGCATCCCGGCCCGCTGAGCAAGAAAGCGGACCGCCTCCATATAATCGAGATTTTCGATCCGCCGGACAAAAGTAATCACATCGCCGCCCGCCCCGCATCCAAAGCAGTAAAACGAGCCATTTTCCGGGTAAATGTTGAAAGAGGGCGATTTTTCACTGTGAAACGGACACAGTCCGACCATATTTCGGCCGCTGCGCTTCAGGTCGACATAGTTAGACGCAAGTTCTACAAGGTCACTTCTGGCTTTGAGTTCCTGCAAAAACGATTCCGGCAAGGGCATGCCGCTTCACCTCCTCTTTCAGACGGGCTCCCTTTTTCTACAACTTCCAAGAAGTCGGGACATAAATTGATTTGAAAAGTTCGACTGCATAGTGATCCGTCATCCCCGCAATATAATCGCACGCAGCCCGTCCGCATCCTTCCTGCTCTGCAATCCGGCGCATATTCTCCGGCAAATGCTCCGGATTTCGAAGGTATTGATACAAGGCACCGATGAGATAGGGAACCTTTTTCTCCTCGCCTTTCGCTTTCGGGTTCTGATAAACGCTCCGCGCCATAAAATCATTCAAAAGGTCAAATGCCTTTTGGACCTCCGGGTCCAGTCGGACGACTTCTTTCCCGCTGTTTCTGACAACGGAGTGAACCAGCGTGTCGATTCGCTTCGATTTTGTATGGCCCAGTACCGAGGTGATTTCCAAGGGAATTTCCTTTTCTTTCAGTACTCCTGCGCGCTCCGCGTCGTCAATGTCATGATTCAGGTATGCAATTCGATCCGCAATGCGGATGATGCGTCCTTCCATCGTGGTAGCCTCCGTGCCCGTAGTATGGCACAAAATCCCGTTTCTGACCTCTTGGGTCAGGTTCAGCCCCTTGCCGTTCTTTTCAAGCCGCTCCACCACCCGCACACTTTGTTCATAGTGGCGGAACCCTTCGGGGAAAATCTCATTTAAAGCCCGCTCCCCCGCGTGCCCAAACGGCGTATGTCCCAAATCGTGGCCGAGTGAAATAGCTTCCGTCAGGTCCTCATTTAAGCGCAGCGCCCGTGCAATGGTCCGCGCGATCTGGTCAACCTCCAGCGTATGGGTCAGTCTTGTTCTGTAATGGTCTCCTTCCGGAGAAAGGAAAACCTGCGTTTTGTGTTTTAGGCGCCGAAACGCCTTGCAGTGTATAATCCGGTCACGATCCCGCTGAAACGGCGTGCGAAGATCGCATTCTTTCTCCGGAATTTCACGTCCCGCCGTATCTTTGGAAAGCATGGCATAAGGTGAAAGGATTTGCTTCTCCAAGTCCTGAGTCCGCTCGCAGACCGTCATGAAGGTTTCCTCCTTTCACGATATTTACTGCATTATACGCGAACCTCTCATCAATTTCCTTGCTAAAATAAGAAAATTATTGAACCGACCTATATTTTTCCGAAAGCAGTTCGGCCCTGCACTTCCCGCAGGTCGCGTCTGATAAGGCACGGCAAAAAAAATTTAGTTTTTTTTGTTCCAAATGAAAGCAAATCCGGACTGAATCCCTATATTCAGTGTGATCGACTGCTCCGCCAAACCGCGCAATCAGCGCACTGACCGCCGCATACTGGGCATAGCCGCAGCAAATCTCAAGCAGAGCACACCGTTTCATCACAGCGATCCCAGACTGCTTCAAAGCGAGCGAAGCAGCGTGGGAATAAGCCCTGACCAGGCCGCCGGCCCCGAGCAGAATGCCGCCGAAATAACGGGTTACCACAATCATCGCATCCGTGACGCCGGACCTCAGTAAAACATCCAGCACCGGCATGCCGGCGGTTCCTTGCGGCTCTCCACCATCGGAATGGCGGGTGATTCTTTCTTGTCTCAGGCAATAAGCGTAAACATAATGTCTGGCTTCTTTGTGGCGGCTTTTGACCGACTGCAAAAACGCCACCGCTTCCTCTTCCCGGCACACAGGTGCGGCATCGCTGAGAAACCGGGAGCGGCGTTCTGTAAACTCGGCGGCTGTAGATGCTTTCAGGGTCCGATACTCTTCCTCCATTTTCATCTCCGTGAAAAAAAGTAGACGGCGTCTTCCGCCGTCTACCTGTTCTGCATTGCTTTTTACTTGTCGAGACCGTAACGCTTTTTGAACATATCAACGCGGCCGTTTGTATCAACCAGTTTCTGCTTGCCTGTAAAGAATGGATGGCATTTGGAACAAATTTCAACATGGATGTTCTCTTTTGTAGATTTTGTATGAATTACATTTCCGCATGCGCAGGTAATTGTCGTATCCTTATACTGCGGATGGATCTTTTCCTTCATTCCTGTCACCTCGCTATCAGCCATATTCCACACTTGATTTATTATAACATGTCGTGTAATCAATTGCAAGAATCATTTTCACCTGTTCTTCAGCTTTGGGTCTGCTGTTGCAGATAAGAGACATATTCTTCAAGGCACATGGAATATTCCCTCATTTTAATTGCGTTGCTCCTCCCGACATAGCGAAAATGATCAGGTTCAAAGTCCATGCCCGTCATGGACTCTTTATCTTTGGGGTACCGAAGAACAAATCCATAATACACGCTGTTTTGAGACAACCAGTGATACTGGCCGGTAGATGCAAATTTCGCGCCTTGCTTCCCGTCAAAAGAAAATGTGACGGCAAGGCCGGTCTGATTCTCGTTGTATCCGCCCTCTCCGACTGTATTTTGCGCCTGGTTTTCCGCGCGGACAAGGGAAAGATTGTCCTGCTGCATCAGCCGCTGAACTTCCGCCTGATACAGCTGATTCTGCTGTTTAGAATCCACATAGGCACCTGCAAGAGTTAAAGGATAACCGTCCGTCTTTGCCTTCTCCATCATTTTTCCCAGCGCCGGTAAAATCCGCTCATCCAACTGAATCCCTTCAAAACTGGTCAGCTGGGGCTGGTATCCAGATGACAGAATGTGCGAAGAATTGACCAGAAGCAGGTTCAGGGAATCATCATAGATTGGAAGGCCACCGGAATTTCCCGAATCTGTTCCTGCATCAGCCGACAAACTGCCGGTTGGCGGCTGGGCAGCCCCTTTCATCTGAATCCACGTCAGCAGCACTGCCGCCGCCAAAGAGAAAAAAATTGCAATTAAAACAACCGTCATTACAATCTTTATTCTTTTGTTTTGATTTCTGCCGTTCCACTGGCTGTGCTTTTTTAAAATTTTTTCACTTTGTCTTCGCATGAAACCTACCTATCCCAACATGATTTCTTTTTTATTGTATAACTTCTCCGAAAGGATTGCAACCTTAGAATCATTTTCAGGAAGCAATGCCAAATCTTTGCGTTTCATTGATTTTTTTCTGGGATTTTAGTATGATTATAAAGGTAATAAGAGGTAAATAATATAAATTAAGCAGAAATGGAACGAGGCTGCAATTAATGAGAAAAACGAAAATCGTATGTACCCTAGGCCCGGCAACAAAGGATGAAAACGTTATCCGCCAGCTCATGCTTTCCGGAATGAACATTGCACGGCTAAACTTTTCCCATGGTTCCGGAACCGATCAGAAACCTTATGTTGATTTGGTCAAAAAGCTCCGGCAGGAGCTTGATCTGCCGATTGCTCTTCTGCTGGATACCAAAGGGCCAGAGATACGGACCGGCAAATTTGGAAAGCCATCCGTTACACTCAAAACCGGGGAACATTTTACTCTGACTACACGCGATATAGTTGGCAACGAGCAGAGCGTTTCCGTCACCTTTCAGCGTCTACCCAAAGAAGTTCACCCTGGCACTCCCATCCTGATCGACGATGGGCTGATTGAACTGAGGGTGGAGTCCTGCACGGACACGGACATCCTCTGCGTTGTCGAAAACGGTGGCGTTGTCTCTTCCCACAAAGGAATTAACGTCCCGGGTGCCCACCTGTCGCTTCCATTCATCAGCGACAGAGACCGGGAAGACCTCGCTTTCGGTGTAGCAGAAAATTTTGATTTCATTGCCGCCTCCTTTACCCGCAGCGCGCAAGATATTCTAGACATGCGCTCGGAACTGCAAAAGCTCGGCTGCCATAGCATCCGGATTATTGCAAAAATTGAAAATGCCGGCGGAGTGCAGAATATTGACGATATTCTCCGGGTCTCGGATGGCATTATGATTGCCCGCGGGGACTTGGGAGTTGAAATTCCCCTGGAAGAAATACCGATCATCCAAAAAGAATTGATCAAAAAAGCTTCCAGTGCGGGGCTGCCAGTCATCACCGCAACGCAGATGTTGGACTCGATGATGAAAAACCCACGCCCAACCCGTGCGGAGGCAACCGATGTTGCCAATGCAATCTATGACGGCACCAGCGCGATTATGCTCTCCGGTGAAACCGCGGCAGGGCTGTACCCGATTCCGGCCGTAAAGACCATGGCGAGAATCGCAGAGCGCACGGAAAATGACATTGATTACATGGGACGGTTCAAGAAGCGTGATTTTGAAGAGCAGCTGAACGTCACCTCGGCCATTTCCCATGCGACCTGCACAACGGCATATGACCTCGGCGCCGCCGCGATCATCACCGTGACAAAGACCGGACGCACGGCGCGCATGATTTCTAAATATCGCCCTTCGCACCCGATTATCAGCGGCACGACGGATCCAACCGTTCTCCGGCAGATGAGTCTTTCCTGGGGAGTGGTACCGATTTTAGTGGAAGAAAAAAATAACACGGACGAATTGTTCAATCATGTCGTGGAAACAGCTAGGCACCGTAACCTCGTGCAGGACGGCGACTTGGTTGTGATCACAGCCGGCCTGCCCCTTGGTATTTCAGGAACGACAAATATGCTGAAAGTTCAGCTGGTCGGCGATGTTCTGGTCTCCGGCCGAGGGGTCTCTAAAGGCATTGTTTGCGGCAATCTATGCGTCTGTAAAGATGAAGAGGAAGCCCATAAAAATTTTAAAGACGGCGATATTCTTGTCATTTCGGAAACTACAAATGAAATTCTGCCCATTTTGAAATTAGCTTCAGCGATCATCACGGAGCACGGAGGGATGAATTCCCATGCTGCTATTGTCGGGCTGACTCTGGAAAAGCCGGTCATCGTCGCAGCGCAAAATGCCACTCAGCTGCTGAAAAGCGGCACAACCGTAACAGTGGATGCAGCACGCGGCATTGTTTTCAACGGTCAAAAATACAAAAGAAAACCATAGAGCCTATTTTAAAGATACACCGAGAAGGAGAAAATTCAGTTTTCTTCCTTCTCAGGCGTTTGATCTTCCACATAGTCCCAGTAAGTGGCCACATCTTTCATCAGCCCGTCAATATGATGGACCATCCGCTGTTCCGCCTTTTGAGGATTATGCTCCCGTAAAGCCTCCAGAATCCCGATATGCGCCGTCATAACGGATTTTTTCTTCTGGCGGATCTGCTCAAACAGCGGCGTCTGCTGCCCATAGGTAAACAGCATATGGTACATGGATTCAAGCACTGGATTGCGGGAGGCATGTGCAATGCCTTTATGAAATTCGATGTCGATCTGTGCAACGCTTTTTTTCTCCTTGCGGTATTCATCCTGTAACTTCAGGACTTCGTCCAAATGCTCCAGCTCTGCATCGGTGATATTAATGGCAGCTAAACGTGCGTTTTCACGCTCCACCGCCCGCCGCGCCTGCAATACAATCGTATAATTTTCCAGCGTACAGACCGTAATCACACGCTTTAAGGTCTCTTGATGCCGGTTGAGCGTATCCAGGGACTTGGCCCGCAACAAAGCATCACACCCTGCCTGAGTAATATTGCGGCCGGCATTGCCAACCTTATGTACATAGCATTTATTTTCCAACCGCCGCAAGACGCGTCCGATCGTCGCGGAACTCACCTGAATCCCACGCTTTTCCAAAAGTTCCACCAGATTCCATGACCCCAGCGCGACGGAAGATTCTTTTAAACACTCCAACACCGCAAGATCCTTTTTATCCAGCGTCTGCAACAAAATAATCCACCCTGCTTTCTGCGCCCATTGAAAATGGGCTCCTATCGATTCATAATTGCCGATTCTCGACTATATTTTATATTGTAGCATATTCTGTGTTTCATCGGCAAGAAAAAATCATTCAAAGCTGCAGCCGTAACAACGTAATAAAATGCATACGCCCCCTGGTCCATTGCCCTGGATCAGGGGGCGTACCTTACAAAAAGCCCTGGTGAATCATCTGAAACATCGCATTCCCTGCCGTTTTTCGCTTGCAAAAAGAGACTGTACCCGGTATGACATCTTGTCGAATCAATTTACAATTTTATACCACACCACAAAAGAATCTGATTGACGGAAAGAAAAGTCAGCCAAAGGACCGCCACTCCACCGACCAGGTTCAACAGTTTATTGTTTACATTTTCACCCAGAACACTTTTGTTGTTGCTGAGCAGCATCAGAACAAAAGAAACAAGAGGAGCGCCGATAATCGTAGCACCCTGAGCCATAATGGTAAGTTGAATCGGGTTGGTGCCAAAGATCAAACCGACGCAGGCGCCAAGCGCCACAATGAGGGTTGAAAACATCTTAACCCAAAAATCGTCAATCGTTTTGCCGAGCTTCAGCGCATCCGCGAGGAAGGTACCTCCAATGACGGCATTTGCAATAACAGAGGAAAACACCGCCGCAAAAAAGCCAATCAAAAACATCAGATTCGCAGATTCGCCCAGAAGCGGTTTCAGCAAGGCGGCAATGCTGGGCACCGTTGTGATTTTAGAACCGGCCGGCAGGACACTGGCAGCGGAAATCAAAATGATTGCCGTTATGCAGGTCAGAATGATGATGCCCGCGCTAGAATCCCGCTTCGCTTTTCCAAGCTCGGGGAGTTTCCACTTCTTTCCCTGAACCATATAGCTCTGGCAGGCGGCACCCGCAATGCTGAACGTTGTGGCAGACAGAGAGATAAAAAGCTGCCATCCTTCAATTCGGCTTGGCAGAAGACCGCGCATCAGTTCCCCCGCCCGGATCTCAGGAACAAAGAAAAACACATTTCCCAAAAAGCAGATCAGCATGACAAGGACGAGGACGGTCATGATTTTTTCAAGCAGCTGATAAAAGCTGTGGGAAATCCAGATGAGCAGCATAATGATCAGAAAGCTGACAATGATCCACGCTTTTACACCCAGAAAGGGAAAAAGGGCGTTTAAGGCCACACCGGTGTTAACGTTATTGCCCGCCTGGAATTCCGTGCAGATGAGGAAGCAGCAGATCCCGAAGGCCACTGCAAGTCTTCTTGAATAATGGGATTCGATTTGCTCCAGCATGCTTTTGTCGCTGGCGCAGCCGATTGTCGCAGAGATCCTCGTAAAGCTGACCATGAAAAGCGCTGCCAGAACAAGAACCCAGAGGTAGGAGTAGCCATATGCCGTGCCGGCCTTGCTTGCCACAATGATACTGCCGGCTCCGAATACGGTCGCGGCAATAATCAGACCAGGACCAAGCGACGAGAAAATATTTTTTAAGGAACTTGGCTGATTTGAACTTTTCATTTCAAACACCCCTTTTTTATCTCTTCTAAATCAATCTGCCTTCCATTCATCCATGTGAAGCCGGATAAAGGCATCGTCAGACAAATTGGGATACATGGCACAAACCCGGTCGATTTCTTCCCCCTGACCCGGCGAAAGCAACAGTCTGGGGTCCAGACAAAAATTGTTCCGAAAAAGCCCCTGCCTTCTTAAGACCTCATGCAACCCGGGAATACAGCCTCTGAACTGATGTGCTGCGTCGAAAACGGCAGCATTTGCGTCTGTAATCTGAGCTGCCAGAGTCAGCCACTTGGCGGGAACTTCGGGAAGGGTTCGGAGCGCTTCGATTTGGCGGAACAGTTTTACCACCTTCGCGGTCCAGATGCACCACTGCCCGAGAAGTCCTCCTTTCAGGCGGTTGCTCCAGATCCTGCCATCCTTTGGAAAGTGATATTCTGTCAAAAGATCCACCAGCAGGTTGTCGTCATTGCCGGTATATAACGTAATCTCCTTCGCCCGGGAGGAAAATGTCGCTGCCCGAACAACATCCAGTGTTGTGTAACGGTTGAAAGAGGCACATTTAATCGCTACGGTATTTGGAATTTCACAAAAATGCTGCCAATAGCGGTAGGAAAACGTCCTCCCCCCTACTGCGGGTTGCAAATAAAAGCCGATGACTGGAAGGACCTTTGCAACGGCCTTGGTGCGTTCCAGCAGTCCCTGTTCTGAAATTCCATTCAGGCCGCCCGGGCTGAGCAGAACGGCGTCATATTCATATTTGCGGGCGGTTTCCGCTTCCGAAACCGCTTGGCGGAGAGGGCCGCAAACGCCGGAAATGCGCACAATGGTTTTGCCGCTCTTTTTTTCATAGGCATCCGTTTCTTCCGAAACCAGCCTTAACACGGGTTCAAACAGACCGTATTTCGGATCCCGGATCTCAAACTGGGTGCTGTGAACGGCCGTCGCGATGCCGCCGACCCCACTGTTGAGGTAATACCGCATCAGCAGGCGCTGAACGGATTCGTCAAACTTCCGGTTGTCATCCAGCGCAAGCGGCGTGGCTGGGATCACGGTGCCGCTTCTAAGCACTTGCAATGCGCTTTCGTGCCTGTCCATTAATAGCTTCCCTTCCTTTCCTCAAAATGAGTTGGCTTGCCCAAAATTTTTCCGCCATCCCTGATCCATTCCGCTTGCCAGCGGATCATAGTGCCCAGCGGAACCGACGGATAACCAAACGTCTCCATACAGTCCATCGCATTATTCAGGTAGGCGTCTGTTCCTTCCGCCCCTTCGAAAACCGGCTTTTTCCCAAGCAGGGCGCCAAGCCGGTTTGCAACCTCTCTGACAGAAGCGGTTTCCGGCCCAGTCACGTTCATTTTTACCGCTGGGGAAACCGCATGCAGCAGGGCTCGGATGGCGATCTCGTTGGCAGTTCCCTGCCAGATGCAGTTAAAGCACGGTGTCGCAACGGAAATCGGGGTTTCGGAAAGGATTTTCTGCGCAATGTCACAAAGTACGCCGTAGCGCAGCGCAATGGAAAAGTTGAGGCGAAACAAAAAGACGGGGGTATTGTTTCGCTCCGAGTAATACTCAAAGGTTCTCTCTCTTGCAAGACAGCTCATGGCGTATTCTCCGACCGGGCCGGGCCGATCCCGCTCTGTGCATCCGCCCGTGGAAAGCGGAACGATCGGATAAATATTGCCGGTGGAAAACGCCACGATTCTGGAAGCCTTAAAGCGCTCTGCGACAAAGACTGGCAGAACGGAATTCATTCCCCATGTCTGACATTCTGCGCCGTCCGTGCCGAATTTTTTCCCCGCCATGAAAATAATGTTTTTAATTTCCGGCAGAGCGCGCAGTTCTTCTAGGTTTTGCAAGTTTGCTGCGATCGTTGTCACCCCACCTTTTTGCAGCAGTTTACGCGATTCCCGGTCACTGAAACGGGAGACCGCATAAATCTTTTGATTTTTCCCCGCCTGAACGGCGGCGTTTTTTGCAAGCAGGCACAGAGTAGGGCCCATTTTCCCGCCTGCGCCAAGCACCATGATGTCACCTCCGATCTTCTTCATGTCCTCCACCAGCGCATCCGACGGGCTGGTAAGCAGTTGATTCAGTTTTTCTTCCGTCCACATTTGATGTATTCCTCCTATCGGTTCATTTTTCTGAGTTGTCCCGGTCAGCCAGGCGGCATTCTGCCTCTGCGGCGCGGCAAACTTGCTTTTCCGATTTCATGCACTTTATTTCATCTCCCTCTATTTATATACTAACTAGTTAGTTAATTTTATGCAAAAAAGGACTACCCTCCCACGAACTTCCTTTTTCGTTTTTTACTTTTTCCGCTGGTCATTTTTTAAGTAGCAGAGCATCATATCCGTTACAGATTGAATCCGTTCTTCCAAGTTTTCCGCTTCTCCCATCGGTTTGCCATAAACTTCACTGAGCGTGTACATATTGGAAAAATAGTTGAAACTCAGAGCGATCAAAGAAAGCAAGATCTGGTCGGGATCAATTTTAGGAGCGATTTCCCCCGACTTTTTACCGGATTCGATCATTTGTTTCAGCTCGCTTCGAATGAGATTTTTCACACTGCCAAGCTCTTTTTCGGCAAAATATTTTCCATCATTCAGGTTTTCCCACATCAGCATGCGGACGTAAGCCGGGTTTTCCTTTAAAAAATAGAAATAAGTGCGTATGATCTCTGCAATTTCGTTTAGACAGTTTCCTTTTTTCTGAATAACCAGGCTTTCATCTTGGCTTAACCGACAATACACAGATTCCAATACACTTTTATAAAGTTCTTCCTTGCTGCCAAAATATAAATAAATCATACCCTTGTTGACCTTTGCCCGCGCTGCGATTTCATCTACACGGGCCCCGTAAAGTCCCTTTTGGGAAAATTCAATCTCAGCTGAATCCAGCAAGGCCTGTTTTGTCATTTCGCTGTTCCTTTCTCTTTTTCCCATAACATTCTCCTATCTAACTATTTAGTTTCAAAATACTACAATTTTTTCTCCATGTCAAGAGCTTTTTTATTATTCTTTCTCTCAGATATTTTCTACATTTAAAAAATAAACTCTCCCAGAAGTTGTCCGGGAGAGTCAAAAATGTCTCGCTCTAATTAGAATTAAGCTGATTCTGTTTCTTCCGCAAGCTCTTTATTTTTACCTTTGATGCTTGCAAATATTTCATTATTAGAAGCAATCGGCTTTATCTGAGAAGGTAAATCAAAATCAGCAACCGTAATACTATCACCAAACTTTTTCTTGGAAACATCTATTACAATGTTGCTTGGCATGAATTTTACTTTTCCTTCCACCTCAATTCTCGGCTTTTTTATGTGAAGTTGCAAAAATTTGCGCTTTAAGGTGTCTTGTCCCTCAAAAATAATTGGCAAATGCAATTTTACATTTTGGTCGACTTTCACCAATTGAATCGAAATATGTATAATTTTCCCTTCAACTGGATCTTTTTGAATTTCTTTAATAAAGCCGAATTTTTCCTCTGCATCTGTCTTGATCCATAGCTTAATTCTTGTGCCATATTTTTCAAAGATTTTGTTAAGTTCAGCAGCCTTAAATTGCACTTGCGCAGAGACTAAACCGGGTCCGCTTAAAACGCCTGGGATAAATCCATCTCTTCTAACCCTTTTAGGTTTTTCAGTTCTTTTCATTGCTTCTATAACTATTTTGTTCAATCATAACACTCCTTTGGGCTTTTTTTTGCATATAGAAGCCCTTACTTCTATCCTATACTTAATGTCAAGTATGAAAAACCGATATAAGCAATCAGAACAGAGGAAAAAGACAAAACGGGCACGCTGGAAATCAATCCGATACGTCTTTGTTCCATTTGGGAATCAAAAGCGCTTTTATAAAATTTTATAATGCGGTTTATCCTCATCGAAAAACTTCCATCGGAGCCAATCGTCAAGATAAATCCCGATTCCGGAAAGGAAATACCAAACAATGCTAGCTGGCAAACAGATTTGACTGCAAAGATTCAGCGGCACTCTGGAATAATCCCACACATGCCAGCCAAGTCTGATATTGACGATATAGCCGGTCAATAGTTCCAGCGCCGTGATAATGGCCGCGCCGATTAGCATTTGGAGAATGAACGGCGTATCCCACGACAGAAAACGGTTTATGTAACCAAGAGCCAGAAAGCAGATACCGCCAAGCAGAAACATACTCCAGTGGGACCAGCCTCGGTATACGATTTCAATCAGGACATAGATACTGCCGCCAACCAGAAATAAAATGCCGTTTTTCACCCAGCTTTTCATATTGACGCCTCCGTAACCGTGTGACAGTTTGCCTTCAAGCTTTTTATAAGGTGGGAGTATAATCGAGATTACTTATAAAAACAATATTGATCAAGAAAATCAGGTCAGTTTACGTATAAAAGGAGGATTCCCTAAAAGATGATCCAAAAAATCATTTCAACTGTGGTAAAAAGCGTTGTCGCATATATCGTATTGTTGATTCTCGGAAGGATCATGGGGCGAAAAATGATTTCCAGAATCACATTTTTTGATTTTCTAATTGGCGTAACACTTGGGTCTTTGGCTGTCCGAATGTCGCTGGGAAATGAAAGTTCTGTGCTGCTAACGACTGTTTCTGCTATTGTGATTACTTCCATGGCTCTAATCACAGATCAGTTCAATATGAAAAGTTCGTTGTTTCGGAAAGTTGAAGAAGGCAAACCGATTCTTATGATCCAAAAAGGGAAACTGCTTTATGAAGGACTATCCAAAGCGAAGATCAGCATGAACAAATTGCTGATGCTGTTACGGCAAAAGAATGTTTTTAACATTGAGGACGTCGATTATGCCATTTTTGAAAACGACGGTCGTTTAACCGTGTTACTAAGACCTGAAAAGCTATCCGTAAATGCTGGTGAAATGAAAATATCAAAACCGGGAAATAAGCTGTCTATCGATCTCATTGTAGATGGAAAAATTCTTTTGGATAATCTGACATCCAGCGGGCATACACAAGAGTGGCTGATGCAGCAATTGAAAATTCAAGGCTTTGACCGGCCCGATCAGATCTTCTATGCGTCCCTTAATCAAATTGATAAGCTTTACGTTGCGCCCTTTCACTGAAAGGAGACATCATTTTCAAGCTGTTTCTCCTTTACTTTTCAAATGAAATTGATCATTTTGGATATACTATTCGATATTCTGATTGATCGAGGTAAGCATCATGAAAAAAGATAAAAAAAGACGTGATAGAAAGAGCAACGCCGAAGGTACCGAGAATCCAAAGCAGCCCTCTCATGTAAAAAACCAAAACGACAGTCACAATGTTAGAAAAGTCTCCCTTGGCCCTAACACAAAACGCTAAAGCGGGAAGCGGAAAGCCAAATACGCTTTCCGCTTTTCTTATATGATCCGAAAGGAATCCAAAGCATCCGTTTCGCCCCTCCCAGGCGGGATCTTGTCGTCATACCCTGCCACTTCCTGCTGGCAGTTTCCTCTTGAAATATCCCTTCAAGCCGCCACGAGATCTTGTTATATGATTCGGTCTCAGCACAAACTCAATATCAATTCTAACTTTCGCTAAGATGCTAAATTCAAAAAGAGGGTATCTACGTGAATAATGTTTTCCCAGTCTATAATTACTGTTATCCTTTATGGTGCAGGCAAGGACCTCCGGGATTGATGGGGCCGCAGGGCCCGCAGGGGCCGGCAGCACCGCAAAGCTTTGTTCAGCTTTTTGACAGAAATTATACCAATGAATTGACTGCGAACGGCCCTTTGAATTTGTCAAATGAAGGGATCAGCTCCATCCATACTACCGGTGGATATTCTCTATCATCGACTACCGTAACAAATGATACACTCCATTTCCCTGGAGCCGGATTGTACCATATCAAAATTTCACTTCGTGCAAGTTTTCTTTTGCCTCAAGTACCCCCTACAGCCGGTTTAACCTATCAAATTTTATTGAACGACTTAAATGAATCTAATTATTCTATCAATAATTTGGTGTTCAATGGTATTTTCCCTAATGATCCGAATGCCATATTAGACAATCAGCTGATGATTCAAAAACGCATTTGAAGGCAAATTAAGTATTTTTGACATTATTATAATTGTACATAAATGGGGTCAGTAATAGAACATGAGGAATTAATAAGATATCTTCTACTTACTGGTCTTTACCGATTGGCATAGATAAAAATAAGGGTGTATTGAAAATTAAATCCAATACGCTCTTTCTGCTGTCTATGTTATTTATGGCCGTGCCAAGAGAAGTTCTCAATTTAGGGGAGCCCAAGAGGGGAATCAGACTGCGTTTAACAAGCAGCGTATGAATGAATTTGGGGCTCAGGCACGCTCTGGAAACAGCCCATCTTACAAAAAAGTCTTAAAGTAAAGCGCAAAACGAGGCCTCAAAGTTCTTGAACTCGGCGTTGGCTGAAATACGCCAGTGATTATCAAGTTTCCTTTCTGGCAAATGTATTGAAGAATCCAAATGCGGTTTATGCATGCATCAACGCTGGCGAAGCTTCCTGTGTGAATGATATCGAGCCACAGGCAATTTGCATAGACGTGGATATTGGGAAAACCCTGTCGGATTTATTTGAGAAGCAAAACGCAAGGCCTTAAATTCCTTGCGTTTTGTCGTTTTTTATGCTTTCACTTTAAGAACGTGAAGAAGCACAGCATCCTTGATTTGCTGACAAAAAGATCTCTTTTTGATCAGGTATTCTTCCCATTGACAATTGACGGGGAATTTCGGCATTAAACACTTCTTTGCTAATTTTAAATCATGTGGATATTAAAACAGTTTTCTCTGCACTCGGGAATTCACAAACATCCACCAAGCTAAACATAAATGCCCATACCTTGCCTTCATGCAGGCAAGAACATCAGAAGCTATTGCCAATGCTTCGCCGCTAAAAGATCATGTGTAAACCCCAAATAACCCCCAAAGCAGTCTATTTTCACAAAGAGAAATCCCAGAAGCCAGTATCCATGCGGCTTCCGGGATTTTATTTTGGTGCGCGAGACGGGACTTGAACCCGTACGGGAAACCCACACGCCCCTCAAACGTGCCTGTCTGCCAATTCCAGCACTCGCGCTCAGCAAAAGAAATTATACCACTTTTATAGCAGAATTGTCAACACAAAATTACCAATTTTTTAAAGTTCTGCTGTAATTCGGACTAATTCGTCATAACTCAGGATACTGTTAAGCACTTCCGGCAGAACATTGGCGGAAAGATATTCCGGAAGCGAAAGACGTTTCAGCAAAGCAGCACGCTTTTTCGCGCTATTCGGACCTCCGGAAAGGCCGCAAGTATATAAATCAGCTTTTGTAATAAGACGGCGCGGAGGCAAAGAAAGGGGTTCTTCCTCTATGCCGACCCCGGCGCGAAGCAGCGCTTCCTTTAAGATAGCTGCCGGCATTCCCTCCACACCAAGTTTTCCTTCTTTGGAGGGTCTATCCTTGCGCTTTTCTTTCCCTAAAATATCGGGAATATAAGCATGGCGGATTTTTTCAGGTGCAATGCATCCGGAAAGGTAATGCCGGATTAAAAATCCCGCCGAATCACTGTCTGTCAAAATCAGAAGACCGCGCACATCCGCCAGAGAACGGAACAAAGCCATTTGTTTCGGATCTTTGAAAATGCGGAATCCATTGGTCGGTAAAATCAACCCGTCAATCAAGGATGACAGTTTGATCTTATCATATTTTCCCTCAACGACAACAGCCTCTTTGACGTGAATCAAGCCGTTTTCCCTCTTTCCGTCAGGATTAACAGTCTGGCAATCAATTTTTCCATTTGGGTGCGCCGACTACCGCGCGCACCTTTCAGCGCGAGATCCGCGGCAAGAAGTTCTTTCAGACTGCCCTGAAGCATGCCCTCCGGATACCTTTCGGCATCCCGCTCTGCATTTTTAAGGCGGAATTCCTTGCGGGCGTAGTCAAAATACTTGGCAGGTTCCATGGCGCTTAAGCCGCTCTGCAGCGATGCACGGACCCGGTACAGATCAAGATAGTTTGAAGAAAGCACTGACAGAATTGCAACCGGTTCTTCCCCCTGCTCGAGCAGCGCGTCCAGAATAGAATAAGCGCGGTCACCCGAGCCGGAGAGCACCGCTTTTGCGAGGTCGAAAACACGGGCCTCCAGATTTTTAGTTGCAATTTGGTCAATTTCCTGAGCAGTGATCTCCCCTTCTTTTACATAGGAACAAAGTTTTTCAAGTTCATGCAGCAAAGTAGTTAAATCAGAACCGCAGCTGGCAACCAGCCGATCGGCGTTGCGGGGAGATAGCACGCAGCCTCTCTTCTGTGCGCCGGAACAGAGAATTTTTTTGAGCTGCGCACCGGTGCGCCTATCAAGCCGCACGGTGCAACCATATTTTTTCATGAAGTCAAGAAATTTTTTTCCGTTCTTTCTCTGTTTCTCTTCAAACTCCGAATTGGGAACGGCCACGACTAAGACTGTGGTCTCAGGAAGAGTGGAAACCATCTCTTTCCATTTTTTCGCTTCTGTCGCCTTTGGTGCATCCACAACCGGATCTGTTACGAGAACGCATTTCCGAACCGATAAAAATGGCAGCGCCTGCACCGCATCGGCAATCTGATCTGCTCCCGCTTCCCCGCCGTCAAATTTTTGAAAATTAAAATCCTGAAACTGATTTCCCGCAGCTTTTTCGGCAAGCTTTTTCATATAGTAAGAGATCAGATATTTTTCTTGTCCATATAAAAAATAAAGATTTTGAAAATTTGACGAGCTGATCTGCTTTTTCAGTTCTGCCTCCGTAATTTCCGGCATTATGATTCCCTCCCGACCGATAGCCTGCGGTCACCTTTCAGTTTCAGAACGATATTTCCAGAGCCGCCCGTCCAAAGGATATGATTCCCGGATGGCGGCGGTTTACAAAGGTCTTGCTCATCCATGGAAAGGATGGTGCAAGCCGGCCGAAGCAGACGGCATTTGGCTGGCGGCAAATCTGTGATCAAAAAATCAGGCGACAGCCATTCTTGTGGCAGCATGGAAAGATCTGCGCCGTCCGGCAAAAGCAAAAAGGAAAGATTACAGGTCTGAAGCCAGACGGCACTGTTTTCCCCACAGTCTTCCCTTATCATTTTCAGATTCTGCCATGACTTCTCTTCGCTTGTTCCCTGCCAGACAACCGCCCTGGAACATGAGGCGGCCCGCTGCACAAATCCGTCATACCGGCTTTCCGACGGTGCATAAAGAGTCCCTGTAGAAAATCGCCCTGTCAAAGCGGAGGAATTGGCAGCTTCCTGCCGGCCCTGCGTTAGCAGATGGAGACAATCCAAATTTTGGGTATTTCTTCCGGAAAGATACGAGGTGATCTCGCTCGAGCGGTAGCCTCCGCACCCAAACACCACTGCTTGGCCATTTTCGGTAACGGCGACGGAAAGCCCCGTCCCGACATCCAGCACGGCAATTCGCATGACACCCCGGTTCAGATAGCCATAGCTCAGAATGCCTGTCAGCAGAATCACGGCGGAAAGACATCCCGATGTCACAGCCAGTTTTTTCCCGCCGTGCAAAGCTACGGCCAGTGCAAACAGTACAATAGAGCCTGCCAGCCAAAGGAAGAGATAACCGTAGGAAGCAGAAATGCTTGCAAATGGAATTTTCGCCATCTCATGTGCACAGAACAAAAGATATTTGGAGAGCAGACCGCTGAGCAGTGCGAACGGCATCAGCAAAAATGACTGCGGTGCAAAAAGGCCGATCACCGCTCCAGCCGCCGAAACAGAAATCAGCAGGGAAGCCGGTACCAACATCAGCAGATTTGAAATTGGAGCAATCAGCGAAATATTACCAAATGACAGGATCATCACCGGCAGGGTGGCGAAGATTGCAGATGCAGAAGTGGCAAGAATCCCGTCGATTCCCTTCATCAGCGAATGGAGCGGGCGAAAGCGGTCCAAATGGGAATCCAGCCACGATTCGATCGGGTTAGTGAACAAGATCAGCCCGAGCGTAGCGAAAAAAGAAAGAAGCAGCCCTACGTCGGCCGCCGCATAGGGATTGGGCAGGCACAGGATCAAAACCGCCGTTCCAAGCGAATTGAGCGGATCGGCGCGCCGGGAAACGAGCGGCGCCGCCAGACACAACAGACACATGATGCCGCTACGCACTACGGACGGAACAAACCCCGTGACCGCCATAAAACAAAAAATCCCCGCGGCCGCAATCGGACCAGAACGTTTTTTCGGGATACGGAACAGACCGAAAATCAAAAAAAGAAGCTGAGCGATGGTCGCCATATGCAAACCGGAAACGGCAAGTAAATGCGACACGCCTGCCGTGCGAAAGTCCGCGGTCGTCTCGGAAGGCAGGGCTGCTTTATCCCCCAGCAGCATTCCGCGGATCAGACCGGCTTCTTTCTGCGGAAGCATGGAATCTACAGAATTCAGCATGGACCGGCGCAGCAGCAGGGCATAGAAATACGGCGGTTTTGAAGCAGGCGGAAAAACAGCAATTTGGTCGTGGTCATAAAGATAGGCGAACATTCGGATGCCCCGCGACTCATAGTAAGATTCCGCACTGTACCCTTCCCCGCCCTGCGGACGAAAAAAATGCACTTTGCAGCGAATCCGGGAATAAGGACCGGTATCCAGCTCACTTTGCGAGGAAAGCCGGATTTTGAATTTCTGAGGAGCGCCGGAAGCCGCAACGGAATCGAGGTTGACCACATAGTACCACCGCCCATATTGAGAATATGGCAATTCACAGACCGTTCCCTCCACCTTTGCATCTTTGCCATCCAGTGAGCGGGGAGGCTGTACCGCAGTGTGGAAATACCATGAAAAGGAACCGAATGCAATCGCCGCCGTAAGGAATGCGGCGGGAAAGACCAGCGCGGTGCGCGTTTTTCGAACGGCTACGGTCACTCCAAAAAGTGCAAGGCAACACCAGAATAAAACAAAAGAAATTTCAGTGCCCAGAAAGACTGCGGCCGCCAGTGTCAGCAGATAAGAAAATCCCACCAACACCAGCGGCCGTCTCATATAATCTCCCCCAAAAAAGGTTGCCTATTTTTTAAACAACGGCAAAGGTTCCAGATAAATGATATCCTTCCGGTCTTTTGCGTCGCCTTCTGCGAGCACACAAGCCCGCCCCACGATTCTGCCGCCATAGAGGTGGACCAGTTTTTCCATTGCGGCGAGGGATTCTCCTGTGCTGATAACGTCGTCCACGATCAGAACGCGCTTGCCGCGCAGCATTTTTTCATCTTCCTCCGAGAGGAAAAGTTTTTGAACATGGTCGGTGGTTATGGATTTGACCTCTACAGAGATCGGATTTCTCATGTATGCTTTTACGCTTTTGCGAGCGACAACATATCTGCCGCAGCCCTGACGGGCCATTTCGTAACAAAGCGGAATTCCTTTGGTTTCCGCAGTTACGACCACATCGTGCGCCGGGCATATCTTCAGCAGCTCCGCTGCGGATTTTTCTGTAATTTCCACATCGCCAAGCATAATAAACCCGGCGATATCGAGATGTTCGTCAATCGGACAAATTGGCAAATCGCGTTCACAGCCCGCAATGGTCATATGGTAGTACTTTTCATTCATGGCAAAAGACCGACCTTTCCCAAATTAATCTTCCCCGGCTGTTCAGCCCGGAGGCCATTTCATGGACCGACCGCCCAGCAGATGAAAATGCAGATGCGGCACCGTTTGGCCGCCGTCCGCACCTACATTGCAGACAATGCGATACCCGCCGTCCAGCTTCTTTTCCTTTGCGAGGCGCGCCGCAACTTCAAAAATATGGGCGACAATCGCGCTGTTTTCCGGTGTAATTTCAGTGGCAGAGCCGATGTGCTTCTTCGGAATCAGAAGAATATGAACCGGCGCCTGGGGCTGAAGATCATAAAATGCCAAAATCTCATCGTCTTCATATGCCTTTTTGCTGGGAATTTCTCCCGAAGCAATCTTGCAAAATGCACAATCCACGGTAAATCCTCCTTTACGTCAGATTCCAGAATTTTATTATAAACTTATTTCACCATGTTGGCAACAATTTTTTCCGCCGCCGCAAGGGCCTCTTCCAGCTTTTCCGGATGCTTGGTTCCGGCCATCGCGCTGTCGGGCCGACCGCCGCCGCCCCCGCCGGCAACCGCTGCGACTTCCTTTACAATTTTACCGGCGTGCGCGCCCTTCTTGACTGCTTCCGATGCGCAGGCAACCGCAAGATTGGCTTTGCCGTCCCGGACGCTTGCCAGAACTGCGACGAAATCGGGCGCATGTTCCCTGACCCGATCGCACATCATGCGCAGGACTTCCGGTCCCGCGCCTTCTAACCTGGCCGCAATCAAACGGATTCCACCAACCTGCTTTGCCCCCGCAAACAGGCTTTCCATTCGCATCGACGCCAGCTTTCCGTTCAAGGACTCAATTTCGCGATCCTTTTCTTTCAGTTCCGCGCAAACCTGTTCTGCACGCTGCGCTAGTTCCGCCGGGTTGTTGACCTTCAGCGCGGCCGCCGCCTGGTGAAGTTCCCCGGCTATCTGATTAAAGCAAACCAGAACATTTTTGCCCGTTACCGCTTCAATGCGCCTCACACCTGCGGCGGCGCTGCTTTCCGAAAGGATTTTAAACAATCCGATCTTCGCCGTGTTGTCCACATGGGTGCCTCCGCAGAACTCACGCGAAAAGTCCCCCGCTGAAACCACCCGGACAATTTTTCCATACTTTTCTCCGAACAGCGCCATCGCCCCGAGCTTTTTTGCCTCTTCGATCGGCATTTCTCGGCAGTCCACGGCAAGGCCTTCCAAGATTTTGCTGTTGACCAGGGCTTCGACCTTGTTCAGTTCTTCTGCCGTCAGCGCCGAAAAATGCGTAAAGTCGAAGCGGACACGGTGTTCATCGACCAGCTGGCCCGCCTGCTCGACATGCGTGCCGAGAACGCTGCGCAGCGCAGCCTGCAACAGGTGCGCGGAAGTATGGTTGCGCGTGATGGCAAGGCGGCGCTCTCTGTCCACCGCGGTTTTGACGGTTTCGCCGACCCGAAGCTCTCCGGCTTTTACCACCGCGTGATGCAAGAAATTTTTCGCATGATTTTTGGTTGTACCGGTCACTGACACAACCGCATCGTCCGACTCCAGCATTCCAGTGTCGCCCACCTGACCGCCGCTCTCGGCATAAAAAGAGGTCTTGTCTAATATCACGGCGATCTCATCCCCCGCCGTGGCGGCATTACAGCATTTGCCGTCTTTCAGAATTGCCAGCACTTTTCCACTGGTCTGCATGGTATCATAGCCGACAAATTCGGTCGCCGGGACGCCGTCCAGCACGTTGTTTTCCCCGGCCCAGGCATCCGCACCGGCGTTTTTGCGCGCCGCGCGGGCGCGCTCCTTTTGTTCGCGCATCAGGCGGTCAAATTCTTCTTCTTCTACCGTCAGCCCGCGCTCCGCCGCAATTTCCTTTGTCAGGTCAATTGGGAATCCATAGGTGTCGCTGAGCAAAAATGCCTCCGACCCGGAAAAAGATTTGCTGCCGGCCTTGATTGCGTCATCCAGATAGCTGTTAACTAGTGATAATCCCTGATCAATTGTCTTGGAAAAGCTTTCCTCTTCTACCCGAAGAAGCTTTACGATCATATCGCGCTTTTCAGCAAGCTCCGGGTAAGCGGCGCGGTTTTCCGCAATGACGGTGTCTGCGACCTGCCACAGGAAAGTGTCATGAATCCCGAGCAGACGGCCGTGGCGCGCGGCCCTGCGCAGAAGGCGGCGGAGAACATAGCCGCGACCCTCATTGGATGGCATCACGCCGTCGCTGATCATGAACACCGTGCTGCGGATATGGTCGGTGATAACGCGCAGAGAAACATCCTTTTTAGGGTCTTCCCCGTATTTCACGCCTGAAATCTTGCAGATATGCTTCATAATATTTTGGAGCGTGTCGACCAGAAACAGGTTGTCCACACCCTGCATGATACACGCAAGGCGTTCCAGCCCCATGCCGGTGTCGATATTCGGGTGTTCCATCGGCGGGTAATGCCCTTTGCCGTCGCTGTCAAACTGGGAAAAAACGACATTCCAAAATTCTACGTAACGGTCGCAGTCGCAACCGACGCCGCAGGTTGGCTTGCCGCAGCCGTACTGTTCCCCTCGATCAAAGTAGATCTCAGAGCAAGGGCCGCAGGGACCTGATCCATGCTCCCAGAAATTGTCTTCTTTGCCTAATCGGACCACATGCTTCGAATCAACGCCAATTTCGTTGACCCAGATATCGCGCGCCTCATCGTCATCGAGGTAAATGGTCACCCAAAGCTTGTCAACCGGCAAGTCCAGCACCTTCGTGCAGAACTCCCATGCCCAGGCAATCGCTTCACGCTTAAAATAATCGCCGAAGGAAAAATTGCCCATCATCTCAAAGAATGTCCCATGGCGTGCGGTAATGCCGACGTTATCGATATCACCGGTGCGGATGCATTTCTGACAGGTGGTCACGCGTTTACGCGGCGGCGTCACCTCGCCGGTAAAATATTTTTTCATTGGTGCCATGCCGGAATTAATAAGCAACAGACTGTTGTCGTCCTTCGGGATCAATGGGAAGCTTGGAAGGCGAAGGTGCCCTTTTGATTCAAAGTAGGAAAGATAAATTTCCCTCAGATCATTTAATCCCGTCCATTTCATGTCTCCAGAATCTCCATTTCATCTAATAAAATCGGTATCAGCCGCAAAAAAATAGACTTTTCCATCCCCCATGGGACGGAAAAATCCGTGGTACCACCCAAATTGCGCCCAACATGCCGGGCGCCTCTCTTTTTCCCTTAACGCGGGTAACGCCGCGGTTCAACGCCGCAGGGCTCCGGGCCGGCTCTCTGCACAGTTCCACAGAAACCTTTCACCGGCGGCTTCCTCTCTTTGGCGGAATTTTATGCGCTTTTGCCCCTCTGTGCCTTTTCGCTGTTAAGCTGTTAAAATACTTTTTCAGTATAAACCAGCCGGCCGGAAAAGTCAATCGCCGGAATCAGAAGACCGGAAAATTTTCCATTGCCGGCCCACACTTTGCCTCAGACGATGAGACATTGCCACCGGACTCAGCCGAGCACTCTGTACAATTCATCGGCAATTTCTTTAAAGGCCGGCCCGCAAGTGCGGCCGCCGCCGTCTCCGCCCTCTTCAAATACGGTCACGACATACTGCGGGTTTTGATAGGGGAAAAATCCTGTAAACCAGGATTCCACCTCTTCTTTGCCGTTGACATATTTTCCTGTCTGAGCCGTCGCGGTTTTCGCCCCAGCGCCGCCTACGTCCGGCTTGCCCTCACGGCTGGTTCCGCTTTCTATGGATGCCTGCATAAACTCCCGAAGAAGGCGAGCGGTATTTTTCGACAAAACCCGTTTCCCCGTCTGCAAGGAAGCGCGGTCAAGATATTCCAGTTTTTCATTGACCTTTCCTTCATACAAAGACGGAGGGGTAAACAGCCCGTCCGCGGCAATCGTATTGGTCATGGCAGCGACCTGCAGCGGCGTTGCGGTCAGGTTCCCCTGGCCGAAGGAAAAATTGGCAAGCGCTCTCGGTATGCTCAGGTCTTTCAGGGTCGGCAGGGTTCCCGCATCGGAAGAAAGTCCCGGAGCCAAAGAAAAAGCCTGCCCGAATCCGAGGGAACCTGCCATATCGAGAAAATTTTTCTGTGGGATCTGCTGCATTAGGTTGACAAAATAGGTATTGCAGGAATTTGCAATGGCCTGCTTCATATTTTCCTTGCCATGGCTTTCTGAATTGTAGCAGTGAAAAATGCCGCCGTCCACCTTGATTCCTCCTGCGCAAGTGTAGGTGTAATTGGGAGAAACATCATCCTCCAGTGCCGCGGCAGCAGAGACCAGCTTAAACACAGACCCAACGCTGTAAGCCGATATGGCACGGTTTAAAAGCGGAGAATTCTTCTCTTTTAGAACAGAAGCGACGTGATTCTGGTCATAGCCCGGACGGCTGACCATGGCGCGGATCTCACCTGTGGGAACCTCCAGTATGACAATTGCTCCTTTCGTCAAGTAATGGTCCGCCGCCTGTTCCGCAACTGCCTGAATGTATTTGTCAAGAGTCAACACAACACCGCTTTTTCCAAGCTCGGTCGTGTCACCGATCTGTTTTTCCGCCCCGGCAAGGACACGATTGAGCGCATCAACCCGGTAGGTCACGGTGATCCTCCCCTGCTCCCTGCTAAGCGAGGAATCAAACGCTTTCTCAATCCCAGCCGCCCCTTTCCCGGAACCATCCAGATATCCGAGAATATGAACAGCCATTCCCTTGCCGGTGTCTGGGTAACGGCTGGAAACGGTAAAAACATCAATCCCATTCTGCTTGATCACAGAGGGAAGCTGCACGGTAAAGGGGCACCCCTTGCTCAAAGTCGGATAAAGGCCGTCCAATTGGGAAGATGGTAAAGCGCGGCTGAGCGCTGCGGTCGTTTGAATACCGGGAACCACAGCGGCGACATATCTCTTTTGCATGCCGGTCAGCGGGGAAAGGTTGCAGTCGTAAATGGTTCCCCTCGTTGAAGCTACCGTGAGTTTGTAACTGGACTGCCGTTCTGCCGTCTGTGCAAATTCCGTTCCGTTCGAAATTCGGAATACCATTAAAATAGTCAAAAACATCCCTACCATCAGCACGGAAAAAAAAGTGACGGTGCGTTTTCCCATAAAAAATCCCCCCGTAAGGGCTATTTTTGCCCTTCGGGAGGATTTTTAATCATCTGCCGTTTTTTGCGAAAAATTGTTCCGACCGGGATCTTCCGTTCCGTTTCCAGCAAAACGGTCATCGCGGCATGGTTCGCCTTTTCAATGGGTTCCCCGCACTCGTCAAAAATGCGGTCGAGCGGAAGAAGGTAAGGCGTTTCTCCCGGCTCCAGAACATCGGCCACATCACCGCGAAAAAAGCGATTCCGCTGGGACAGAGCCACACAGGAGCCGGTCCGGCCTATACAGACCGCGATCACCTCATAGCTGCGGAGATAACCGCCGTTTTCCAGCACCTGCCCCGGTTCACCACCAAAATAGAAACCGGTGCTGTAAGCGCGGTGACTGACCTTTTCCAGCTCTTCTGGAATCCAGTCAGGCAACTCCCGCCCTGGATATTCCAGAAAATAGTCTATGGCACGCCGATAGGCGTTGGTGACCACCGCCGCATAATAGGCCGATTTGGCGCGGCCTTCGATTTTGAAAGAGTCGACTCCCGCAGCGGCCAGATCCGGAAGATGCTCAATCATATTCAGATCCTGGGAATTGAGAAAATAGGTTCCCTCTTCCCCCTCGTCAACCGGGAAATACTGGCCCGGCCGTTTCTCTTCCACCAGGGCATATTTCCAACGGCAGGGCTGTGCGCAGTCGCCGCGGTTGGCATCGCGGCCTGTCAGATAACTCGAAAGCAGGCATCGCCCGGAAAAGGACACACACATGGAACCATGTACAAAAGCCTCCAGTTCCAAGTCTTTCGGCGTTCCCGCCCGGATTTCGGAAATCTCCGCAAGGCTGAGTTCGCGTGCCAGTACGATGCGCCTTGCGCCCATCTCATAGAACGCATTGGCGGCTTCGCGGTTGACCACCCCGGCCTGCGTGGAAATATGCACAGGCACATCCGGCGCGTATCGGCGGGCCAGACGGAAAACACCCAGATCCGTCAAAATCAGAGCATCCACCTCGGCGCTGGCCGCCCTGCGGAAAAAGTCCGGCAGTCGCGCCAGATCTTCATTGTGCGCCACCGTATTGCAGGTCAGGTAAACCTTCACGCCGGCCTCATGGGCAAACCGTACAGCGGAGATCAGCCCGTCCGGAGTAAAATTCGGCGAAGCAGACCGCATCCCAAATTCTCTGCCGGCCAGGTACACCGCATCGGCTCCGAACCGAACAGCCGCCTCCAGCCGCTCCCGGTCGCCGGCCGGGGCCAGCAGCTCCGGCCGGCGCATCTTTTGGGCCATTATCTCAACCCCGCTTTCTTCAGATTGATCTCATGGCCAACCGCCGTTCTGGCATAATAGGCTTTTCCGTTTGCGTCGTGACAGAAATAATAATAGTGAGTGGAAGCGGGATTCAGGGCGGCGTCGATCGCATCCATTCCGGGGCTGCAAATCGGACCGGGCGGAAGACCTTCGATCAAATAGGTGTCATACCGGCTTTTGTAGGTGTCCCGGATATTTTCCGGCACCAGCGAAAGCTTTCGGTAAGGATAATAAATCGTGGAATCGGAAGACAAATGCAGCAGCGTCTGTTTGTCGCTTTCAAGCCGGTTATGAAAAACACTGGATACTTCGTACATATCATTTTTATCGGCGGCCTCCGCCTGGATCATCGAAGCAAGCGTCAGCATCTGATCCACCGTCATTCCACTGTCTTCGGCCTTTTGCCGGATCTGCTTGGTCAGTTTCCGGTTGCAGTTGGCAATCAGTTTGGTAACCGCCTGTTTGGGGTCCTCATTTTTGAAAAATTCATACGTATCCGGAAACAAATAACCCTCCAGCCTGTAATAGCGTTCCGAGGGATCAGTGATCTGCTGCAGCATCTCAAAATTCTCATCCAGGCTGCTGCTGTTAAAGACCGTTTCTGCATCCTTTGCGGGGCAGATCCCGTTCTGTTGCAGCAAGTTGGCAATTTCCAGCGCATTGATCCCTTCCGGAAACGTCAGCTTTACCGTATCCACCCGGTGCGCATTGGACTGAAGGGTATGAATCAAAGCTTCATAATCCATATTGGTGTGGACCTGAAAGCTTCCACCGGTGTACTGCTTCGGGGCTTTCGTCAGTTTGGCAAAAAACAGGAAAAATTTTTCATCCTGAATAACTCCGTCCTGATGCAGCACCTGAGCGACTTGGCTTTCGGTCGCCTTTTGCGGAATTTCGACCGTTACGCTGATCTCTGTTCGCCCAATCGCGAGCATGTCGTGAATGCCCGTTACAAGATAGCGGGCGAGGAGGAGGGAAACGAACAAGACCATGGAGAACCAAACCAAACGAAAAAAGCGCTTGTTTTTCCGGCCCTTTTCTCGGTTGCGCAGCTGATGAAGCGCCATCATTTTCTGCCAAACTACAGCCTGCCGCTCCTCTTCCTCCTCAAGTCTTCTGTGACCGCCGACTCTTGCTCCTGGAGCAGGCCTTGCAGCAGAACTGCGGCTGTAAATATCCTGTCTTGAGGGTTCATCTTCCTCCTCTTTTATCTGAAGACGAAAATTTTCAATTCTTTCCCGGTGCGCGCGTTCCGTCAGCCAGTCGTCCTCCTTCATATCCGTTTTTTTCCCCCCCCTTCCTGCAAAACTTGATCTTATAAAACTTTTAAATTTTTTTTCTTGGAATCCTGTGAATGTATTTTTCCGTAACAAGAATGTTCACAGGTCTATCATAGTACCCATGCGGAAGGTCCGCCTTCACACAGCCGGAATAACAAAGCCCTATGGTAATCCCCTGAAAATCAGAAAGAAAGCGGTCATAGTATCCCTTTCCATACCCTAATCGATACCCATGGGAATCAAAGCTGAACCCCGGCACAACACAGAGATCCCTTTCGGAAACTTCTGCATGCGGACCGCTGGGAACCGGCTCCAGAACGCCGTAGGAACCGACCGTCAGATCCTCCAGCGACCGAATTTCATAAAATTTCATGCCACAGGTTTCGGGGAAGCAAAGCGGCGCCGCAACTTTTCTGCCGGATGCAAGAACGGCGCGGATCAGGGTGGCGGTGTCAACCTCAATCGGTTTGCTGACATAAGTAAAAACCATTCTCGCATGCCGGTATTCTCTCAGAGAGAGAAACCGGTGCAAAATAACATCGTCATACCGCGCCTTTTCCTCAGGATCCATCTGTTCCCGGTATCGTCGGCATTGTACTCGCAGATTTTTTTTTACCTCTCTAATGTTTTTCACACACACTGAACCTGTTTCTTGATTTCATTCGCTTTCTGTTTGTCAAAAAGAACCTCCACCAGTTTCAGCCCGAAAGGAATGGCAACACCGGCGCCGCGCGCCGTAATGAAATTGCCGCTGACGCAAACCGGCTCGGATGCGATTTTGGCCCCGGACAGTTCCTTTTCATAGCCCGGATAGCAAACGGCGGAATGGCCGGAGAGGAGTCCCATATGCCCCAGAATGGACGGTGCCGCGCAGATAGCCGCAACCTTCTTCCCGTTCTGAACGCAGTACTGAATGCTGGCGCGGACAATCGGCGAGTTTTCCAGATTGTTCGTCCCCGGTACGCCTCCCGGCAGAACAACCATTTCCATATCATCGACCGAAATCTGCGTGTCCGCGATGTCTGCGGTCACTTCGATTCCGTTGACGCCTGTGATGTGCTGCCCCCCGATTCCGACGGTTTTCACGCCTGCGCCGGCGCGGCGCAGCAAATCCACCGGGGCAACCGCTTCCGTTTCTTCAAATCCCTGTGCAAGAAATAGATAAACCATCCTTTTTTCCTCCTTAATTTATTCTAATCCAGTGCCAGTCCAAGATATGGAGCCGAGGCGGACGTTACGAGCGCCGCTCCGCCGATCGGGCGGATCATCCCGCACCATTCTTCTGTTCCTTCCCCCAAAAACAGTTTTTGGTCCGCCGGTAGGCGAAACTCATACCTTTCAGCGGGAAAACGCTTTAAAATGGCGGCGGCAAGTTCCGGAAAACCGGCGGGAAAGATCATTGCCTCCCGGATGGAACAGGCGTCTCGAGCCGTTCTTCTGCAAAACGCATAGGAATGACGCCCGGGCCGTCCGGAACACACCAGTTCATCCCCATAAATGGAACCGAATCCCGCTGTAAAGGAAAACCGTTTGCTGCTCCACAGGACAGAACCGGGTACCTGGGACAGAACAGAGTTGCGCAGGCCGTTCAGTTCCGAAGGGAATGCCAGGCTTCTTCCAAGCGGAAGCTTTGCACCCGCCCGCACCAGGCAGGCACGGGGAACCGGCACAGATCGGATTTTATAATAATTAGTATAGCAATTTCGTTCATAATAAGAATAAAGTGGCTGGTCCGCTGGCAGAACAACGGAATATTGATCCCCGCGTTTGGTCCCATAAAGCGCCGCGTACGCCAAAAGCGAGGCCATGAATCCGCGGGAACGAAAATGCGGCTGAGTTCCGGCCGCAAAAATATAATGAGCCTGTGCCGTTCCATCGGACAGCACTACCCGCGCGGGGAGCAAATAAACCGCGGCGGCAATTTCCCCGTGCACCTGGTAAACCAAGCAATCTTCCGGCCGAAAATAATTGTTTAAAAAATAGGTCGGATATCTTCTGGGTTCATGAAAACAGGCCTGCCATAGCTGGGCAAGCTCCGCGCGCATTTTCCATTCGGCCAGACCAATCAAGTTTCTGCATCTCCGTTTTTTTCAGCGAGGGTCACCCGGTACCGGTTTAGGAGCAGAGCCGGATGATAGGAAAGTTTTGCTTTCCGTAGCCCCTCGATCCCCATGTCTTCTTCCCGGTTAATCAATTCATACTGTTCCAAATGCCTTGCGGCGTATTCATGATTGATCACGGCATAGAGCCCATCGTACCCATCCAGCGCCTTTTCAAAATGGAGAAGATAGGCCTTTGGATTGATCTCTTCGCCGATGGTGAAAGCAACCGGCTCTCCTGAAACACGGATCAGCCCGCCCGCGAGGTGAAGACCTTCAAAATGATCCAGAGCCCGGTCAATCGCACATGGCTCGCTTGCAAAACCGTCCTGATCACGGCAACCGTGAGTTTTGCACCACTGCTTTGCAATCAAGCGGCAGTCCACCAAGTTTTCCTGGCAAAGATCTTCATAGCTCCAATCATACTTCCGCTCAAACTGAGAAATATGATTGCGTTTGCCATGAAATTTTCGGCCGGCCAGACGGATCAGGTCTTCCGATTTGTAGAGATAATCAGAGCCGTCCCGGTCCAGGCTGTACAAAAACCGACCCGGAAAAAACCGTTTCAGCTTTTCCATCTGATCTTCGGTTGCACCCCAAAGCTGAAACGGATGGCCTTTTTCAGTTGCGTCTTCAATCATCAGATCGATCATCTCCGGAAGGCGGCTCTCATTTTCGCACAGCGGCATATTATAAGTGTGCCGGGGACCGCTGAAACACAGCAGCGTGCAGCCGTCTACACGACAAATTTTAGAATAATAGGTGTTTTTCCAGATGAACAGCGTGCCAAAGGCCCACTCGCTGCCCAGTTTTCCGCTCGCGGACAGGATTGGCGAAAGCCATTTCCGATCCGACAGTTCTGGAAAACTAAATTTTAACATGGAATTCCTCCAAAACGAGTTTTAGCAGTTCCTCATGAATCTCTTTACGCTTTCTGAGCCTTTGCCCTTCTTCACAGGCAATCGTCCTCCAGCCGAGGTGCCCGGCGGCATAAGCGGCGCTTTCCCTGCAGGCTGCCAGATAACCGAGATTGCTTTCATGAATATCCCGTTTGCCGCCGTTCTGGTAACGCTTGTCCAGCAGCCTCTGAGAAATCTCCGTTGGCATCTCCAGATAAACGGTGAGATCCGGTCTGGGCAGTCGGAGCTTTTCGTATTCAAAATCCTGAAGCCACTGAAGAAAGCCGTCCCAGTCTTTTTTAGACAGTTTTGGAAGCTGGTAAATCATGTTAGACGTAGTGTAACGGTCTGCGACGATCAGTGTTCCTTCCAAATAGTCTTTCCGCCAGTCGCGGACATAACTGGCAAACCGATCCACTGCGAAGAACGACGAGGCGGCATAGGCATTCACCTCTTCCGGCCGGCTGCCGAATTCTCCGTCCAGATACATCCGAACGGGCGCGGAAGACATTGAAGAATAATCCGGGAATGACACCCGGCGCAGCTGAATCCCGCGCTGATTCAGTGCCTCGCAGAGCAGTTCCGTCTGAGTGGCCTTTCCGCTGCCGTCCAACCCGTCGACCGTAAGCAGGCGACCGCTCATGGATTTGTCCCCAAGCGGGAGAAAAACGCCCGTACTTCCTCCGCTTTACCGCAGGTCATCTTTCCCTCGAGGCACGCTCCCCTTACACACGGCGGTCCCGCCTTGCAAAACAGGGCCGGCGCCGCCTGCCGCACAAGGCGGAGCATCTGGACGGCAACTCCTCTGATCTCCCACTGAGCGCGGTTACAGCAGCGCAAAGAGAAGAAATGGTTCAGCGACCTGGCGTCAAAGGTGCAGATCATCTGAGTCGTGCAGGCATTGGGCAAAACAAAGCGGGCGTCTTCCCCTGCCAGTTTGCGAGCTTCCGATCCCGCCTGCTTTTCCGGTTTTCCAGAGTCCATCAGACGTTTTTTATGCTTTTCCCGCAGCAGACTGGAAATGGATTCATACCGTTTTCGATCCTCCTCCATCGCTTCGAGGAACTCCGTTCTGGCCTCTGGGACTGCATCAATTTCAGGCGGGATCACAAAGCTGAAATTCCGCTCATCAACATAGCGCTGGCTTTTCACACTGTAGGAGGCAATCCGGTGCCGGGTGATCTGGGCGAGAAAGGACCTTGAGACCCCTTCAATTCCAAAAGTGAAAGAAGCGTGTTCGGTCGGGCTGCCATGGCCCATATTTTCGAGCATCTCCACCAAAGACGCCGCTTTTTGGGGCGTAAGGCTGTCCCCAATCTCTCCAACGGAAGCCGAAGAGTAGCAGAGCCGGGCCGCCTGAGCGACCAACTGATCCGGAGAGGGTGTATATGCAATCAATGTAACTTTTGCCATTTCTCTCAACTCTTAATCGTGGATTTTCAATTCGGCTTATTATAACAAAATATTCCGCGCGATGCAACTTTTTCAACTTTCAGTCAGTTTAACCGTTTTTCGTTCATCGCCAAATTTCGTATGGTTTTGCTCGATTCATGGAATAATAGCAACAAATCAAAAGCAGGAGGGATTTCAAATGGAAAAAAATAAAATCGGTGCCGGCGAAATGCCGATCGGTCTGATGATGTCTCTGGCCCAGCATCAAGACGCAATGAGGAACTTTGCTTTGCTGGATGACGCCGGTCAGAAGTCCGTGATCCGGTATGTGGAAAGCGCTTCGACTGGGGATGAAGCGAAGAATCGAATTCAAAACGCGGTCAGGAACCTGGAACAAGGCAGCACCATCGGGTTTATCGGCTGAATCTTCCCCTCTTTCCCAGCCATCCGTTTTTAATTATCCACAAAAGAATTCCTGTAACACAATGAAATTGTCACCATAAAATGTTATTAGAGATACAAGGTTTCAAAGTAAGTGTTAGGAGGATGATTTTATGGATAAAAACAGCGCGGAAACATCTGCGGCAACACAGAATCTTCAAAATAAACCAAACGGTAAATGCGCTGAAAACGACGCGGGAAACATCAAAGAAGCCGTCTGTATCGACGCGGACAGAGTTTACGATTCCTGCAGTTCCAAAGAATATCTGGAAGACATGAGGGTCTTTTTCACCCCCGACAAACATGAATTGATCGAACACGCCTGCAACGTGCGGATCCGGAGCGCCGAAGTAATTAAAGTATTCCTGCACCTGGAACCCGTTCCGTTCAATCAGGGATTCTATGCCGTTGACATGAATTTCTTCTTCGATGTCTGCCTGGATGTTTTCCTGCCGCAGTCTGCCTGCCCGAACATGCTGCATGGAGTCTGCCTTGCTAACAAGCGCGTGATTCTGTTTGGCAGCGACGGCAATGTAAAATCATTTGAGTCCGGCTGCAGCGCCGATCCTGATGTGGAAGCCTCCACAGGGAAAGTATTGCCGAAAGCTGTTTGCAGAGTCTCCGAACCGATTGGGCTCTCCGCAAAGATTTGTGACCGCCCACCGCAGGGATGTGACGTCTGCAATGGAATTCCAGAAAGCATCAGCAACCTGTACGGCGCAGAATTTGATTACGGTTGCAGCCATGCCATTTATGCGACCATCGGCATGTTTACCATCGTCCAACTGGTGCGCAATATTCCGCTCCTGATTCCTTCCTACGAGTTCTGCATCCCCGAGCAGGAGTGCCAGCCGACTTCCGACAGTCCGCGCGAAATGTTCCGCCGCATCGAATTCCCCGCCGAAGACTTCTTCCCACCCAAGGTCAGCGATATTCCAAGCGACAAAAGCAAAAGCGGGAAAAAGGCATAACAGAATCCCCGTCTGAGGCTTTTTTTCAGACGGGGATTTTGTTTGATGTTGCAACCCAAGTCAGGTCTTCTGAAGGCGCGCAAAATTTGCCATTAGTTTTTTGGTGCCCACTTTTTCAAATGCAATTTCCAGCAGTGTATCATTGCCCATGGGAGAAGCGGAAAGGACCACTCCGGCCCCAAATGTTCTGTGAGCGACCCTGTCGCCGGCGCGAAAAACGAGTTTTGTCGGCGATGCCGGCGGAACAGCCGGACCGAAACTGCGCGCGGCTCTGGTTGTGACCGCCTTTGCCTCTCTGGAAGGCTTTGGAAGGACTACCCCCGGCTTTGGTTTTTTCCAGTCGCGCGAGCGACTCTCTTCTGTCAATTCCGTCGGGATCTCCTTCAGAAATCTCGACGGCAGGTTGTGCAGTGTGCTTCCAAACAGCATCCGGTATTCGGAATGAAGAATATAAAGCTCTTCTTTCGCGCGCGTGATGGCAACATAGGCCAGCCGGCGTTCTTCCTCAATTTCCCCGGGGTTGTACAGCACCTGCATCCCCGGGAAAATCCCCTCTTCAAAACCGGGGAGAAAAACGACCGGAAATTCCAGCCCTTTCGCCGAATGGATGGTCATCAACACGGCGGAATCGGACGAACTGTCGTAATTGTCGATATCGGTCAGGAGCGAAACTTCTTCCAGAAATCCTGAAAGGCTTGCCTCTTCCCCATTGTCTTCTTCGTATTTGATCAGGTTAGTGGAAAGTTCGCGGATATTGTCGGTGCGGTCCTCCGCATCCGCTTCTCCGGAAGCCAGCAGCGCAACCAGATATCCTGTTTTCTGCAGCAGCTGCTCATACAGTTCCCCCAGGCTGGTTTGTCCGTCAGAAGCAAGTTCCGAAAGCTCCTCTATCATTTTTGCAAAAGTGAGGAGCTTCGCAGCAGAACGTTTCAGCGTCTCAAATTCATCGGCATGGCTGATGACGTCAAACAAGCTTTCTCCCGTCTGCGCGGCAATTTCCATGGCCTGCGCAATCGTCTTGTCCCCAATCGAACGCTTCGGGCGGTTGAGGATGCGCTGCAGACGGACTTCGTCGTCCGGATTGTTGATCACGTTCAGGTAGGCAACCATATCGCGGATCTCCCGGCGGTCGTAAAAGCGCTGGCCGCCGATAATCCGGTAGTGAATTCCTGACTTTGTGAAAACTTTTTCCAAGGCGTTTGACTGCGTATTCATGCGGTACAGAACGGCAAAGTCAGAAAACCGGCGGCCGGCGGCAACCCCTTCCAAAATTCTATCCGCTATGTAAGTGGCCTCGTCCTGTTCGCTGGAAGCCGTTCGGACTTGAATCTTTTTTCCGACCGGATTTTCGGTCCATAAAGTTTTACCCTTGCGATTTTCGTTGTTTGAGATGACTGCATTTGCTGCATCCAGGATTGTTTTGGTAGAGCGGTAATTCTGTTCCAGGCGAATCACTTTGGCTTTGGGGAAGGTCTTTTCAAAGCTCAGAATGTTTTCAATCGTTGCGCCGCGGAACTGGTAAATGCTTTGATCATCGTCCCCCACTACACAGAGATTTCCGCTTTTCTGTGCCAGCATCTTAATGAAAACATACTGCGCATGGCTGGTGTCCTGGTATTCATCCACCAAAAGATAACGGAACCGGTTCTGATAATATTCCAGAACCTCAGGATTCTGATGAAACATCCGAATGGTATTCAGAATTAGATCGTCAAAGTCCATAGCGTCAGATTCTTTTAAAGAGGACTGATATAATTTGTAAGCGGCGCCGATTTTTGCGGCTCTTTCATCTTCTCCCGCGTCATTGAGGTATTCTTCCGGACCGATCAAATTGTCTTTTGCATGAGAAATTTCCGCAAGAATCGCCTTATGGGACAGTTTTTTGTCTTCAATGCCAAGCTTCTTCTGGCAATTCTTCATAACCCGGCGGGAATCGTCCGTATCATAAATAGTAAAATGCCGGGTGTAGCCCAGACACTCCCCGTTTCGGCGCAGCATGCGCGCACAGGTGGAATGGAACGTAGAGGCCCAGACTTCTTCTCCGTCTTCGCCCAGCATGTTGGCAAGTCTTGTCTTCAGTTCTTCCGCCGCCTTATTGGTAAACGTGATGGCGAGAATACGCCACGGAGCACATGGATTCACCGCAAGCCGTTCGCACGTTTGCCCGGACAGCTTTTGCCCGCCTTTCAGGAAACCTGAAATCTCTTGGAGTTCTTCTCCGGTCAGTTCCGGTTCAAATTCGGAATGGTAGGCGTCGCCGTAGCAGACTAAATTAGCGATCCGATTGACTAAAACGGTCGTTTTTCCGCTCCCGGCTCCGGCCAAAATTAAAAGCGGGCCTTGAACGGTAAAAACCGCCTCCCGTTGTCTTGGATTCATTCTGGAAAAATTTTTTTCCAGAACTTTTTTTCTCAGCTCGGTATATTCAGACATACGCTCCACCGCCAGAAATCAAAATCGGGTCTGCGGCCCGTGTGTTCCCTATTGTATCTTATTCTGTGGAAAAGTGCAAACCGAATGTAAGGCGCAGAAAAGGACAATTTCTCTTTTATCCCAGCCGTTTTGTCCGGATTTACTTTCAATTTGCTTCATCATTCTCATTTTTTATTGCATCTTGAAAAGTTCGGAATTATAATGAAGCTAAAAGTGTCCGGGGAGGAAACGACAGTTGATGGGGAAAGAAGAGTTCAGGCGCTCGTTCCGGGATCCGTTTCACAACAGCCTGGAGCTGGCGGTTTACAGCTGCGGGGCGCAGCGCAGCGCTGCGCCCCATTCCTGGGGACCGGCCGTCCGAGATCATTACCTGATTCACTATATTCTTTCCGGATATGGAATTTTCCGCTGCGGAGACAAAGAGCGCCGGCTTTCCGCCGGAGACGGCTTTTTGGTCATTCCCGCACAGCTTGTTTCGTATGCCGCGGATGACAAAGACCCATTTGCTGGGTCGGGTTCAACGGCAGCGACGCAAAACGTCTGATGGAGCAGACGGGTCTTTTGGACCGTGAGCCGGTTTTTCACTATGACGGCGACGACCGGCTGGAACGTCTTCTGACAGGTATCTGCAATTCGTCCGGCTTCAGCCCCAGCGAAGAGGCAAAATGGAATCAGGTCTGCTGCTGTTTCTCACGGAGCTGATGGAGCAGTTTGGAAAACAGATTCAAACACAAGACAGCGGATATGAATATGTTAAAAGGCGATAAAATTTATTGAGTACAATTACTCCGGCAATATTACCGTCAGCAAGATTGCGGCAAGCGCAGGGATCAGCCGCAGTCATCTTTATCGTCTGTTCATGCAGTATATTTCCATGCCGCCAAATGAATATCTGACCCGCTACCGGATCAGAAAAGCATACGGGCTTCTGAAAACAGACGGACTTACAGTCGGAGAAACCGCTTATTCCACCGGATTTTCCGACCAGCTTTATTTCTCACGGGTATTCCGGCGATAGATGGAGACTCCGCCGAGCCGTTTCGCGGCCGGCGGACACAAAAGCACGGAAAGGAAGAAAACAATATGAACGAAGCAACCGACAAGATCCAGGACTGGGTCGGGCAAATTGAAAAATCCAAGGCGGTGGAATGGGATCGGCTGCCGGAAATTTATCTTTATATGGATCAAGTGCTGACTTACATGAATAAGCAGCTCAGCCTGTATGAGCGGGACGAAGGCGCTAATCTGCTAACCTCCAGCATGATTAATAATTATGTGAAGGACGGAGTGCTGCCGCGGCCGGAGCAAAAGAAGTATTCCCGCGAACATCTCGCCATCCTGACCGTCATCTGTATGCTGAAGCAGGTCCTTTCGATCCAGGATATTTCCACACTGGTAAAAGCGCTTTTGTTAAATGCTTCTCACAGTGAAATGTACAATCGGTTCTGCGATGCGCAAACAGCCGCCATGAAAGATGTCTGCGAGCGGATCCGTGCTACTTCGCAGCAGAGCGAGGCGGAGCTGACCCGGCTTGCCATTGAATTTTCCGTTGAAGCCAATGCCCGGCGAACCGCGGCGGAACGAATCTTAAGCGAACTTGCGAAGACCGAGGAGCCCCAAAAAGGCAAAAAATAAGTCGTCCCCCGGCTTTTTTGTCACCGAGGGATCGTTTTTGTGCTTGCCGGATGGCTCAGCCGAGCGCCGACTTCAGAAATGCAATGAATTCGTCCGCCAGTTCCACAACGCCCCAGACGATCAGCAAAAATGCGGCAGCCGACAGAATTCGGACAAAGACGCGTTTTCGGGGACTCATTTTCGCAGGATCGGCTTCCGCCGTTCCTTGCCGGAAATTTTTTTTGCGGCACCGGTTTCTTCCAGCATTCCCATTCCGCCTAAAATTTCTTTGCAGTGTTCCACTTCGCCGAACGGCACAAAAATGCGATAAAGGGCAATCGGCGTTTTCCCATACAGCAAGGCAGGCGGCGCCCCGGCTCCGCACATCCGCTCCTCATGCGGAATTCCGCTTTCATCAAAAGCGGCGCGGATCATGCCGCATTTCGTCTCGTCCGCCGTATAAAGCAAGACCGGATCATTCGGCCGGACTTCCCGAAGCTTTTTGTTTCCGCAGGACGGGCATTCCTCCTCCGCCTCTACCAGAGTCTGACATTTTGGGCAGTAGCGCATCTTTTTTCACTTCCACTCTGCTTCTCATCATAGCAAGTTTAGGCGCAAATTTCAAGCGATTGCTTTTTTATGAAAGCGCGAGAATATTTTTTATTGCATATCTTCCAAAATATGATTATTATAAATATGTTTGGCAATATATTTATTGAACGATCTTTTAGCAAAAACGACGGTAAGGAGTATTGAGACTGATGGAATTCAACGATATCCTGTCAAAGGTTAAAAAAATACATTTTGTGGGGATCGGCGGCTCGGGGATGTGCCCCATCGCCGAAATCCTGCTCCATAAAGGATATAAGCTGACCGGCTCTGACACAAGCGAATCCGATACGCTTGAACGGATCCGTTCCTATGGCATCCCGGTTTTCATGGGACAAAAAGCTGAAAATATCGACGGGGCGCAGATGGTCGTTTACACCGCGGCCATTAAGCCGGATAACCCTGAACTGGTTGCTGCGCGGGAAAAGGGAATTCCAACGGTCGAGCGTTCCGTAATGCTGGGACTGGTAACCCGGCGCTATGCAAATTCGATCGCCGTCGCCGGCACTCACGGCAAGACGACGACAACCGCCATGATCACCCAAATCCTGCTTGGTGCCGGGAAAGATCCGTCTGCCATTATTGGAGGAAAGCTGCCGCTCATCGGCGGAAACGGCCGCGCGGGCCATTCGGATACCATCGTCTGCGAAGCCTGCGAATATGTCGACACCTTTCTGCAGCTTTATCCGGCCGTGTCCGTCATACTGAATATCGACAACGACCATCTCGACTACTTTGGAACCGTGGAAAACACCATCCGTTCCTTTCACCAGTTTGCAAATCAGACTTCCCGTCTGATTATTGTTAACGGGGACGACGAAAACGCGAAAAAAGCGGTGAATGGGATCAGCGGCCCGAAAATCGTTACCTATGGTTTTCAGAAAGGCAACGACTATTACGCGGACGAAATCCGCGACACGTTCCATGCGCGTGAGCAGTTCAGCATTTTCCACCATGGCAAGAAGCTGACGGAAATCACCTTGAGCGTTCCGGGCAAGCACAATATTTACAATGCCCTGGCCGCTTTTGCCGTGGCGGATGATCTTGGGATCGACACCAAAGCGATCGCCGAAAACCTGCACCGGTTTACGGGGGTCCACCGCCGTTTTGAACGGCTGGGAGAATTTGGCGGAATCACGGTTGCGGATGACTTTGCACACCATCCCACCGAACTGGAGGCCACGCTGACCGCGGCGAAACAGATGGGCTTTTCCCGCGTCTGGGCCGTTTTCCAGCCTCACACCTATTCCAGGACTTACCTGCTGCTGAATGATTTTGCAAGGGTTTTGCAGATTGCGGACCGGGTTGTGCTTTCCGAAATTCTGGCCGTTCGGGAGACCAATACCTACCATATTTATGCGAAGGATCTGGCCGCCAAAATTCCGGGCTGCGTCTGGTTTAAAACCTTTGAGGAGATTGCCGATTATATGGTGAAAAATGCCGAAAGCGGCGATCTGATTCTGACGCTTGGCGGCGGCGATATTTACAAATGCGCAAATTTAATTGTAAAAAAATACCAGCAGATGGAGAAAAAATAACGGCGGGCTAACCCGCCGCTGTAAAAAACAGGACGGAGCCTGACATGGCTCCGTCCTGTTTGTATTTTTTTCTTTACCTGCGGTCCCTAGCCAGAATTTTTTTCAGGTATTGTCCTGTGTAGGACTCCGGTACCTGCGCTACCTCTTCCGGGGTCCCTGCGGCAATGACCCGGCCTCCGGCATTTCCTCCTTCCGGCCCCAGGTCGACGATATAATCCGCCGTTTTGATCAGGTCAAGATTATGCTCAATGACAAGAACGGTGTTGCCTCCGTCCACCAGTTTCTGCAAAACCTGAATCAGCTGATGGACATCCGCCATGTGCAGCCCCGTGGTCGGCTCGTCTAAGATATAAATAGTCCGGCCGGTCGGGCGTTTTCCCAGCTCCGCCGCCAGTTTGACGCGCTGTGCCTCCCCGCCGGAAAGAGTCGTGGCAGGCTGCCCGATTTTTACATAGCCGAGGCCAACTTCCTGAAGGGTTTTCAGCTTGCGCGCAATGCGTGGGATTTCCGAAAAGAACTGAAGCCCCTCTTCCACGGTCATTTCGAGAACATCGTAAATGTTTTTCCCTTTATATTTGATTTCCAGCGTCTCACGGTTATAGCGCTTTCCTTTGCAGACGTCGCAGGGAACGTAAACGTCCGGCAAAAAGTTCATCTCAATTTTGATAATTCCCCCGCCTTCGCAGGCCTCGCACCGCCCTCCTTTCACATTGAAAGAAAAACGGCCGGCCGTATATCCGCGCAGCTTTGCGTCCTGGGTGGAGGCAAAAAGCTCCCGGATATCGGTAAAAACGCCGGTGTAGGTTGCGGGGTTGGAACGGGGTGTGCGGCCGATCGGCGACTGGTCGATCTGAATGACCTTGTCCAGCGCTTCCAGTCCGGTGATCTTCCGGAAAGAGCCTGGAAGCGCTTTTGCACCGTTCAGTTTTTCCGCAAGGTATCTGTAAAGAATATCGTTGATTAGGGAAGATTTGCCGGAACCTGAGACTCCGGTGACACAAATGAATTCCCCGAGCGGGAGCTCCACATCAATGCCTTTCAGGTTGTTCTGCGAAGCCCCAAGAACGGAAAGCTTTTTTCCATTTCCCCTGCGGCGCACTGCCGGAATTTCCACTTTTCTCCGTCCGCTCAGGTAATCGCCCGTAATGGAGTCTTTGCATGTTAGAAGGTCTTGCACTTTACCGCTGAACACGACTTCTCCTCCGTGAACGCCGGCGCCCGGCCCAATATCCACAATGTGGTCCGACGCCATCATTGTTTCCTCATCGTGCTCAACGACAATCACGGTGTTGCCGAGATCCCGCAGATGTTTCAGCGTTTCGAGCAGCTTGGCGTTATCCCTTTGGTGAAGCCCAATACTGGGCTCGTCTAGAATATACAGCACGCCTGTCAGAGAGGAGCCAATCTGGGTTGCAAGCCGGATGCGCTGGCTTTCGCCGCCGGAGAGCGTCCCCGCAGAGCGTGACAGTGTCAGATATTCCAGCCCGACGTTTTTTAAAAAGCCCAGACGGCTGCGAATCTCCCGCAGGATCAGCCGGGCGATCATGTTTTCTCGCTCTGTCAGCTTGAGATGGTCAAAAAAGTCGAGCGCCTCCGTCACGGATTTGCCACACAGATCCGCAATGTTAACTCCGCCGACCGTAACGGCCAGGCTGGTGGGAGAAAGCCGTTTGCCATGGCAGGCATCGCAGGGAATCGCCCGCATATAAGACTGAATCTCTTCCTTGATCCAGTTGCTCTGCGTCTCCTGATAGCGGCGCTCCAGGTTGTTGACAATCCCCTCAAATTCCGTCTGATAAACGCCGTGCGTATACGCGCTGCTGCGCTCCACTTTTATTTTTTCGCCTTTGGTGCCATACAGAAGGATGTCGACCACCTGCTTTGGCAGCTTGCCGATCGGGGTGTCAAGAGAAAAGTGATATTGCTTCGCAAGGGCGCGGAAATACATCGAAGCGATGGTGTTCCCTTCCATGGCCCACCCCCCCGCTTTGATCCCTCCCTGGTTGATTGAGAGGGATTTATCCGGAATCACCAGATCCGGATCAATTTTCATAAAGACACCGAGACCGGCGCATTTCGGGCACGCGCCATAAGGATTATTGAAAGAAAACATCCGTGGGGTCAGCTCCTCAACGCTGACCCCGTGTTCCGGGCAGGCATAATTCTGAGAGAAAACGCGATCCTCTCCGTCTATCACACTGATGACGGTCAGGCCGCCCGAAAGGCCGGAGGCGGTTTCAATGGAATCCGCCAGACGGGAACGAATGGAAGGATGAATCACCAGCCGATCTACGACTACCTCGATCGTATGTTTTTTGTTCTTTTCCAGATTCATCGTCTCAGACAGATCATAAATAATGCCGTCTGCGCGGACTCGGACATAGCCGCTTTTCCGTGCGGCCTCCAGTTCCTTGCGGTGTTCTCCTTTCCTTTCCCGGACCACAGGAGCAAGCACTAGAATTTTAGAGTCTTCCGGCAGAGTCATGACCTGATCGACGATTTGATCCACAGTCTGCTGCCGGATTTCACGGCCGCAGATCGGGCAGTGCGGAATTCCGATCCGCGCGTACAGAAGACGCAGATAATCGTAAATCTCCGTCACCGTGCCCACCGTGGAGCGCGGGTTTTTCGAGGTTGTCTTCTGGTCGATGGAAATGGCCGGGGAAAGCCCGTCGATAGAATCCACATCCGGCTTGTCCACCTGGCCCAGAAACTGGCGGGCATAGGAAGAAAGCGATTCTACATACCTGCGCTGCCCTTCCGCGTAGATCGTGTCAAATGCGAGGGAGGACTTTCCTGAACCGGAAAGCCCTGTAAAGACAATCAGCTTGTCACGCGGGATCTCCAAATTGATGTTTTTCAGGTTGTGTTCTCTCGCACCTTTAATTACAATGGTTTTTGCTGGCATAGTTCCTCCGTAACAGCATTGCTATTTTTCACCGCTGAGCTCTTTGATCTGGTCGCGCAGCCATGCGGCATGTTCAAATTCCAGCATCTTGGCGGCCGTCTTCATTTCCCGGGTCAGTTCCGTAATCATCTGTTTGCGTTCAGAAGGCGACAAGTGCTTGCGTTTTTTCCCGGCTCCGTCCTTTTCTTTCCGTGTGCTGATTTCCAGAATTTCCGGCACGGCCTTGATGATGGTTTTCGGCGTGACACCGTGTTTGCGGTTATACTGCATCTGAATACCACGCCTGCGCTGCGTTTCCCGCATGGCGGCCTCCATGGAAGGCGTAACGGAATCCGCATACATAATAACCTGCCCGTTCGCATTGCGCGCCGCACGCCCCATGGTCTGGATCAGCGAACGCTCGCTGCGCAGGAATCCCTCCTTGTCCGCGTCCAAAATGGCCACCAGCGAAACCTCCGGGATATCCAGGCCCTCACGCAGCAGATTGATGCCAACCAGAACGTCGAATTCCCCGAGTCGCAGATCCCGGATGATCTCCATTCTTTTGATTGTGTCAATATCGTGGTGCATATAGCGCACGCGGATCCCCATGGACTCGAGATAAGCGGTCAGATCCTCCGCCATCTTCTTGGTCAGCGTTGTGACCAGAACGCGCTCTTTTTGTGCGGTTCTCAGATTGATTTCCGAAATCAAATCGTCGATCTGACCCTCCGTTGGTTTGACGATCACTTCCGGATCCAGCAGGCCGGTCGGCCGGATTACCTGCTCGACGATCTGGGCCGATTTTTCCTTTTCCAGATCCCCTGGCGTCGCGCTGACAAAGACAGCCTGATGGATGTGACGGTAAAATTCGTCGAAGTTCAGCGGCCGGTTGTCGTAGGCCGAAGGAAGGCGGAACCCAAAATTGACCAACGTTTTCTTGCGGGCCTGATCGCCCGCGTACATTGAGCGGACCTGCGGCAGTGTCACATGAGACTCGTCCACAAACAGAATGAAGTCCTTTGGAAAATAATCGAGCAGTGTAAACGGCGAACTGCCCGGCTTCCTGCCGGAAAGGATGCGAGAGTAATTTTCAATTCCTTTGCAGAAACCGATTTCTCCCAGCATCTCCATATCATAGCGGGTCCGTTCCTCGATTCGCTGTGCTTCAATCAGTTTATTTCGGCTTTTAAAAAATGCGACGCGCTTCTCCATTTCCCGGTCGATTTCGGCGATGGCGCGCTGCATTTTTTCTTTTGGAACAATATAGTGGGAAGCCGGATAAATGGCAACATGCTTCAGATCGGCTTTGACTTCCCCGGTCAGCGGATTGATCTCGCGAATCCGGTCGATTTCATCCCCGAAAAATTCCACCCGGACCGCCGTTTCGTTGGACTGCACCGGAAAAATTTCCACCACGTCGCCGCGGACGCGGAACTTGTTCCGGACAAAATTGACGTCGTTGCGTTCATACTGGATCTCAACCAGCTTTTTCAGCAATTCATCTCTGCTTTTTTTCATTCCCGGCCTCAGTGAAATTACCATGGTGCGGTAGTCGATCGGGTCGCCCAGGCTGTAAATGCAGGAAACGCTGGCGACGATGATGACGTCGCGCCGCTCAGAAAGGGCAGAAGTCGCCGAGTGCCTTAGTTTATCAATCTCATCATTGATGGCGGAATCTTTTTCAATATAAGTATCCGTCGTCGGAATATAGGCCTCCGGCTGATAATAATCGTAATAGCTGACAAAGTACTCCACAGCGTTTTCCGGGAAGAACTCACGAAATTCGGAGCAAAGCTGAGCCGCAAGCGTCTTATTGTGGGCCAGTACCAGCGTGGGACGGTTCATCTGTGCAATGACATTTGCCATGGTAAACGTCTTGCCGGAACCGGTCACGCCCAGCAGGGTCTGTTCCCGGTCACCCTGGCGAAGGCCTTCCACCAATTGCTGAATGGCCCCCGGCTGGTCACCGGTCGGATGATATTTGGAAACCAACTTAAAATCCATGTATTACTCCAGTTCCTGGTTGAACAGCTCCGGCATCAGTTTGCTTTTGGCCATGGACAGAAAATCATTGCCGCTGACAATAATGTGGTCGATCAGACGGACTTCCACCGTGTCAAGCGCCTCAAAGATCCAGCGTGTCGTGCTGAGATCCTGCTTGGAGGGCAGACAGCTTCCGCTGGGATGGTTATGGGATAAAATCGCATAGGAAGCATTGTACTGCACCGAGAGCCTCACAATCTTTTTGATATAAATGTTTGCGGTATTCACGGAACCCTCATCCACCACATCACAGTACAAAAGACGGGTCTGGCTGTCAAGAAGCATGAGGATCACCACTTCGTTCTGCCGGCCGATGAATTTGCTGACCAGCCGTTTTCCGGCTTCGTCATAGCTGTAAATCGTCGTTTTATCCTGATCGAGGTCCTCCTGATACCGGCGGCACAGCTGAGGAATCAGCTTAAGCAGCGTTGCGGCGGATTTGCCGATTCCGTCTATCTCCAGCAGTTCTTCGAAAGGAGCGTCAAAGGTTCCCGAAAGCGAACCGAATTTTTGCAAAAGTCGGTGGGCAATTGGGTTGGTGTCTTTGAGTGGGATAGCGTAATAAAGAAGAAGCTCCAAAACAGTGTGAGACTGAAAGGAATCCAGTCCGCTTTTTAAAAACAGCTCCTTGACCCGTTCTCTGTGACCGTTGTGCAAGGATTTTATTTCAGACTGTTTTTGGTTTTTAATTATACTCTTTTTCTCCAAAACAGCTGCTCTCTTTTCTTCAAGTCAGACTTTTCTGCTCCCCGGTTTCACAAGAGCTGGAGCACCCGCTTTGCACAAAGGGCAGTCTTGCGGTTCCCAGGACTCGAATTCTAGGGAAACCACTGACCGATAAGGCACACCAAAATTGACTTTCCCACCCGTGCGATCCACAACGGAGCCAACCCCCGCAATTATGCCGCCGCTTTTTCTGACCAGATCCATTACTTCGCGAACCGATCCCCCCGTTGTGACAACATCCTCCACAACCAAAACCTTCTGCCCGGGGCGAACCACAAATTCTCGGCGCAAGGCCATTTTCCCGTCTTCTCCGCGCTCGGTGAAGAAATTCTCGCAATGAAGCCAGCGACTTACTTCATAAGCCATTTGAACTGCGCCCATTGCCGGGCCTACGACGATTTCGATCCCATCGTTCCGGTAGCACTCTGCAAGCTCTGCACAGAGTTCTTCACTGTATTTTGTATTTCTAAAAATTTTTGCGCACTGAAGGTAGCAGTTGCTGTGCCGGCCTGAAGTAAGCAGAAAATGCCCTTTCATCAGCACACCGGCTTCTTTGAAAATTTTCAAGGCGCGTTCCTGAGTCATGTAAGAATCTCCTTTGTCTTTTGCAAGTTTTTTTTATTATATACTAAATTATTTTTTTTGAAAAGCCTTTTCCGCTTTTCGAAAGTCCTAATTCATGCTATAATCGATCCAAAAAGCAATTTTATACGGGAGTAATTATTCATCATGAAAACAGTGGTCATCGGCGCAAACGACGCGGGACAGCGTCTTGATAAATTTTTGATAAAATCGTACCCCAACCTTCCACAGTCCATGTTGTACAAAAGCATCCGGAAAAAGGACATCAAGCTCAATGGAAAGCGGTGCAAAATCTCTGACCGCCTAACCGAAAGCGACGTGCTTTCTATGTATCTGAAAGACGAATTTTTTCAAACAGAGCCAAAGCAGTACGATTTTTTAAAAGCGCCGGCCCGGCTGAATATCGCCTATGAAGATGACAATCTGCTGGTGTTGGACAAACAGCCCGGCTTGATTGTTCATCCGGATGAGACTTACCACTTTGATTCACTGATTGCAAGGGTTCAGCATTACCTGTACGACAAGGGAGAATATCGGCCCGAAGAGGAAAACTCGTTTGCCCCAGCCCTGATTAACCGGATTGACCGCAACACGGGCGGACTGGTTCTGGCGGCAAAAAATGCAGAAACACTGCGGATCATGAATGAAAAAGTGAAGCGGCGGGAACTACAAAAGCTTTACCTCTGCGTTGTCTGCGGCGTCCCGGAAAAGAAGGAAGCCACACTGGAGGGGTATCTTCAGAAGAATGAGAGACAAAACAGGGTGTATATTTCCGGCAAACCGGTGCAAGGCGCACGGCAAATCAGCACCCGGTACCGGGTACTGGCCGAACGAAAGGCATACAGTCTGCTGGAAGTGGAACTGCTGACAGGCCGGACGCATCAGATCCGCGCCCATTTGGCTTCCATCGGTCACCCGCTGGCCGGTGACGGAAAATACGGGAGCAATGTTCTGAAGAAAGCCTCCGGGTTTCCCTATCAGGCGCTTTATTCATATAAGCTGAAATTCCGGTTTACTTCCGGTGCCGGGATGCTTGACTACCTGAACGGAAGAGAAATCGAGGCGAAAAACATCTGGTTTCTAAAAGAGTTTTACCGCTTCCCCTGAAAAGCAGTTTAAAAACCAGAGATCTGGCACCGTTATTCTTCCGCAAGAATTTTGACCATTTGCCTTGCGGCAGCGCTCAGCGGATTTTGCCGATTGCGGACCATGCAGATATACCTTTGCGGGATCTGCTCTTCCAGTTCGATCCGGATCACCTCACCGCGTTCAACGGCACCAACAGCGAATTTTTCCGGGACAAACCCAACGCCGAGGTTTTTTTGAATGATCGGCAGAAGAAGGTCGGCTGTTGCAAGCTCGATATCCGGCTGAAATGGAATGCCATTCCGGAGGAATAGTTCCGAATAAAACTGATAGGTCACCGTCGATTCGGAAAGGCAGACCAGAGGATATTGATTCAAGTCGCGCAGTTTCAGCCGCTTGGTATCCGACCCAAGCAGTTTTGGCCCCCCAATCAGAATATCGCGGAATTTCTTGAGCCGGGTCAGTTTCATATGACCATCCGTCTGCACTGGAGTGGCGACTACGGCAAGGTCGATTTTCCCACTTTTCAGATCACTCAGGATCGGCCGCGTGGTGGCATTTGTAATTTTGATCCCGACATGCGGATAGGCGCAGTGAAATTTTTCCAGCTTGCTCAATAGGAAGCAGTGAATCGCTGTTTCCGTCGCGCCAATGTAAACCGAACCGCTTTGCAGGCTTAAAGAATTGCAGAGGGTTTCTTCCCCTTTAAAAATCAGCTCACAAGCCGGAACAACATGCCGACACAATGTTTTTCCTTCCGGAGTAAGCGAAACTCCTTTGGTAGAGCGAATAAACAGACGGCACCCCAAATTATTCTCCAACCCTTTGATGTAGCGCGTAACAGAGGGCTGGCTGGTGGAAAGAGCCCGTGCCGCTAAGGTGAAATTCCTGTATTTTGCAACATAATAAAATATTTTATAAGATTCGAAATTAGCATTCATACTGGTTCCCATACAATTTTGATATTAATATAATGTGATTTTTTTATTTTACGAATAGACCTGCTTCTAGTATAATAAAAAATGTAGTAAAATGCAATCTAATCATTGCAAACAATATTTTCTAATCAAGGAGTTCCTGCCAATGTTCGATTTACTGGAAGCAGCTATGATTTTATGTTTCGGTCTTTCCTGGCCCATTTCGATCTATCGTTCTTATGTATCCAGAACTGCAAAAGGAAAAAGTCTGTTTTTTGAAGTTTTCCTGTGGATCGGCTACATCTTCGGAATTATTCGGAAAATCCTACAATATTCTTCAGGTGAACCAATCACTCTTCTCTTTTATCTTGGAGGATTTTTCTATTTGCTGAACCTGGTTGAGATCACGATTGATATGTCGCTGTATTTCCGGAACGCTAAGCTCGACCGGGAACGTGAAGATGAAATGGTAGTGTCAGAAGAAACCATTTTAATAGAAGACGAGAAAGAATAATAAGAACCGCAGAATGCCGCTCGGTAAGGAAAAACCGAGCGGCATTTTTTTACGTGTTATGGTCAACTTGATGAAATTTTTTCAGGTTTCCCGTCTTTTCCCTTCGTTTTTCCAATTCCGCCTCCACTTGTTCCGGAGAAATTCCTTCTGAAACCATCAATACGGTCAGATGATAAAGCAAGTCCGAAATTTCCGCAACAGTGTTGTCATTCTTTCTGTTTTTTGCGGCGATGATCACCTCGCTGCACTCTTCCCCGCATTTTTTCAAAATTTTATCCAGACCTTGTTCAAACAGATAACAAGTGTAGGAACCCTCCCGGTGCTCCGCTCTGCGGCTCAAAACGGTGCAATACAGGCTCTGCAAAACATCACTCATCGGTATCCCTCCAAATCTCATGAAAGAAGCAGCTGTGCGAGCCGGTATGGCATGCCGCGCCGGTCTGATAGACCTGAAGCAACAGGGTGTCACTGTCACAGTCCCCCACGATGCGCACCACTTTCTGCACATGGCCGGAAGTGGCCCCTTTGTTCCAAAGTTCTTTGCGGGAACGGCTGTAAAACCAGGTGTATCCCGTTTCCAGCGTCTTGCGCATGGATTCCCGGTTCATATAGGCCAGCATCAGAACCTCTCCCGTTCCGGCCTCCTGAACAACAGTGGGGAGAAGATCTGATTTCTGGAAAAAAGGTTCAATCCATTCTTCCCTGATTTTCTGGTGATAGAGATTCATGGCGCCAACTCCTCCTTCGCGCTGCCGCCGGTACAAAAGGCAATCGCAGCTTTCAAGTTAAGTGTCCCTGCATAAAGCGATTTGCCGCAAATAGCCCCATAGAGGCCCAGCGCAGAAAGATCGGAAAGATCTTTCATCCCTCTGACGCCGCCGCTTGCAATGATATTACAAGAAACGCTGCTTTGCAGGCATTTCAGCATTTCCAGGTTTGGTCCGGCTAAGGTTCCGTCCCGTGCAATATCTGTAAAGATAAGATACTTTACATCTAAGCGTTCCATTTGCTTTGCAAGACTGAGATAATTGACAAAGGCTGTTTCCGTCCAGCCCTGGCGGGCGGCTATCCCGTCCCGCGCATCAATGCCCACGGCAATTTTTTCCCCATATTGCCTGACGGCGGAAGCGACCAGCTCCGGATGACCGATTGCAGCCGTACCGAGAATTACCCGGGAAATTCCATGGTCCAGATAAAAGCGAATGGTCTCCATGTCTCGGATTCCGCCTCCGGCTTCCACCCGAAGCCCGGATTCTTTCCGGATGCGGAATATCAGATCCGAATGAATTGGTCTGCCTGCTTTCGCTCCGTCCAAATCGACTATATGGAGCCATTCGGCTCCGGTTTTTCGAAAAGAGCATGCGGTTCCCACCGCATCGTCCGCAACGCGGCGGGCCGTCTTGTAATCTCCCTTTATCAGGCGGACACACTGGCCGCCTTTCAAATCAATCGCCGGCAGCAGTATCGTGGCAATCCCTCCCGATTTTATAAAATTCCCTTGGTGGAAAGCGGTCCGCTTCCGGCAGGGTTCACCGCCTGCCGCATCGCGTGTCCGACCGCTTTGAACAGCGCTTCCGTCTGATGGTGGGCGTTCGTCCCATATTTCACTTCGGCGTGAAGGGTGATCCCCGCATTGAAGGCAAACGCCCGGAAGAATTCTTCCGTCAGGCAGGAATCGTAATCGCCGATCCGCTCCTGGCAAAAATGGGCATGAAAAACGAGAAAAGGACGTCCGCTGATATCGATGACAGCGCAGGCAAGCGCTTCATCCATCGGAATGGCAGAGAAACCGAAGCGCGCGATGCCGGAGCGGTTCCCAAGTGTCACCGCAAACGTTTTCCCCAGCACAATACCGGTATCTTCCACCGTATGGTGTCCGTCGACCTGCAGATCGCCGGAAGTCGAAACCTTCAGGCCGAAGCCGCCATGAACGGCGAAAGAATGCAGCATATGGTCAAAGAAGCCGATTCCCGTACAGATTTCTATGTCTCCGCCGTCCAGATTCAGTTGGATGGAACAGGTTGTTTCTTTGGTCTTTCTCACCTGTTTTGCAATTCTCACAACGCCGCCTCCTTCCTTCCTTTTACAATATTTTTTCCAGTTCGCGGACAAGCGCCAGATTTTCTTCCCGGGTTCCCGCCGTGATCCGGAGAAAATCCCCCAGATTCCGGATAACAATCCCCGCTTTTTTCAACTCTTCAAAGACGCGGCTGTTTTCATCCATACGGACCAGAGTGAAATTTGTCACGCTGTCATAGACCTGAATTTTGCCGCCGTGAGCGCGTTCCATCGTCTTCAGCATGGAAAAGAGCTCTTTTTGAGACGATTTGATCTTTGTAAGCCCCGAACGGACCCAGTCCTTTTCCCGCAGAATGACGGAACCGATCTTCTGAGTGCATGCATTGACGTTGTAGGGCGATTTCACGGCGCGGAGTGCACGGGTAAGAGCCGGGTTCGAAACAGCAAATCCCAGGCGGATTGCCGCCATTCCGAAGACTTTGGAGCAGGTGCGCAGGACAATCAGGTTCTCGAATTGTTCCGTTTCCCGGAGCAGAGACTGATCCCAAAAGTCCATATAGGCTTCATCCAGAACGACAAGCGCATCAACGCTGCGAATCAGTTTCCGGACTTCTTCCCTTCCGAGACCCCGGCCGGTAGGATTGCAGGGGTTTGAAAAAACCAGCAGCCTTACGCCGGATTTTCTGATTTGTGAAATCAGATCGTCTACATTGATGGAAAAATCCGGATCTTCCTTGTATTCCAGGCACTCCGCTTCCCCCAGATGGCCATAAAAGCGGTATATGGAAAAGTCCGGAACCAACGTTAGGATGGGTTCGCCTTTCATCACAAAAGTGTTGAGAAGCACGGAAATCAGCTCATCGGAGCCGTTTCCTGCCGTAACCACGGCTGGATTCACCCCGTAAAAATCAGCAAAACAGCCGCAAAGTTCCTTCGCATAGGGATCGGGATAGCGATTGAAGATGACACTGCCAGCAGCATCCCGGATTTTGGCAAGAATTTCGTCGGTTGGCCGGAGAAATGATTCATTTGCATCCAGTCGGATCGGATACTCTCCTACTGTCGGTTCATAAGGCTCAAGGCTTTTGATTTTCGAATTCAGACAATATTTCATGAAAATCCCCTCACACAAATGGAGTTGGCATGCGCTGTCAGGCCCTCCGCCCTCGCAAGCGTCACAATATCCTTTGCCGCCGGTTCCAAAGCCTGTTTGGTGTAATACAGAAAGCTTGACTTTTTCACGAAACTGTCCACGGAAAGCGGAGAGAAAAAACGCGCGGTTCCGCTGGTCGGCAGCACATGATTCGGCCCGGCAAAATAATCGCCGAGCGGCTCCGGAGAATATTCACCGAGAAAGACCGAACCGGCGTTGTCGATTTTCCCGAGATAGTCCATCGGACTGGAAACACAGAGTTCCAGATGCTCCGGCGCAAGCTCGTTCGCAAAGGAAACGGCCTCCTCCATGCTTTCACAGACCACGGCCGCCCCATAATCCGTCAGGGACCGTTCGATGATCTCCCGGCGGGGCAGAGTTAGAATCTGCCGTGAAACTTCCGCCGCCGTCTTTTCGGCGATTTCGCGGGAAGTTGTCAGAAGAATTGCGGAAGCTAAAACATCGTGCTCCGCCTGAGACATCAGATCCGCCGCCAAAAAGACCGGGTTTGCAGTTTCATCCGCAAGGATCAGGATCTCGCTCGGACCGGCCACCATGTCGATCCCCACGGTTCCATAAAGCTGTTTCTTGGCCGTCGCGACATAGATGTTTCCCGGCCCGACGATCTTGTCGACTCTTGGGATTGATTCGGTCCCGAACGCCAAGGAAGCGATCGCTTGCGCCCCTCCGACCTGAAAGACGCGGTCCACGCCGGATAGAAAAGCGGCGGTGAGAATTTCCGGGTTTGGTTTGCCGTCTTTGCCCGGTGGCGTTGCCATCACAATCTCGTGCACGCCGGCGATCTTCGCCGGGATCACGTTCATCAGCACGGAAGACGGATAGGCCGCCGTCCCGCCGGGAACATAGACTCCGACGCGCGCAAGCCCGCGGATCCGCTGCCCCATGACGACGCCGTCCGGCCCCGTCGTAAACCAGCTCTGCTGCTTCTGTCTCTCATGAAAGTCCCGGATATTTTTCGAAGCGCGGTCGAGCGCCGCAAGAAAGGCGGGGTCACACGCCTTTACAGCGGCTTCCATGTCTTTTCTGCTCAGCTGGGGCGGCGAGGGCAGAGCTCCGTCAAAGCGCATGGTATAATCGCGCACCGCCGCATCACCGTGCTCCCGGACAGCCTCGATGATTTCAGCAACGGTCTGCTCGATGGCAGGATTTGATTTGTTGGAACGCAGCTTAAGCTGAGAAATCAGCTTTTTTCCGACTTCCCCACTTGCATCCAGAAGTTTCAGCATGCGCTTTTCTCCTTTCCGTTCGACGAAGACTTCCGGACGCAGCGTTCCATCCGGCCGGTCAGAGTTTCAATTTCCGCTTTTCGAAGTTTCATGCTCGCCGCATTGACAATCAGCCGGGCGGAAACTTCGCAGATCGGTTCGATCACCCGCAGTCCGTTTTCTTTCAGTGTAGTCCCCGTTTCCACCAGGTCGACGATTGCATCGGAAAGGCCGAGAAGCGGGGCCAGTTCGACAGAGCCCTCAATTTTGATGATTCGGACGTCCATCGCCTTGTTTTCAAAGTAATTTGCCGCAAAGCGCGGATACTTCGTCGCGACAGTTTTTACGGAGTACCCGCTGAAAAAATCAGCCGCTTCTTTCGGTCCCGCCAGGGCAAACCGGCATTTGCCGAACCCAAGATCCAAGACTTCATAATAGCTTCCGCCTTTTTCCAGAATGGTGTCCTTGCCGACCACGCCGAGGTCGCAGACGCCGTACTCCACATAAGTGATGACATCCGCCGCCTTCGCAAGGACCAGTTCTATCGAGTCCCCCATCGGAAGGATCAGTTTCCTTCCCTTTTCCCGTACGGCGGAGCAGTCATATCCAATCCGACTAAACAGATCGACCGCTTTGTTTTCCAGTCTGCCCTTTGTCAGGGCGATTCTCAGTGGTTTCATTTTCATCCGCCTCAAATCAAATTGACCGTTTTCACGGTCTCGCCGACAAAGTCAATCCGCTTGATCCCGCTCGACTGAGCATAAGCAACCGCGCCGTCCTGCGTTTCAAGCACGCTGGTTTCACAGCGAAGGCCCTGGGCAACCAGGTCAGCGGCATATTCGAGCGCCTTGACTTCATATCCCGTCTCCCCATGTACCAGAATATCCATCGGAAGAACCGGGCAGACATTTCCGCGGGCCAGCAGAGTCTTTGCAATCGCATCCACATTGACGGCGAAGCCGACCGCCGGCATCGGCTGACCGAAATGCCCAAGCAAATTGTCATAACGGCCGCCAAGCAGGACGGCATCGCCGAATTCCTCCACATAGGCGCTGAATACAATACCGGTGTAATAGTCGTTTCGCTGCACCAGGCCCAGGTCGATCATCAGCCGGCCGCTCTGCTCCAGTTGGGAAAGGGAGCGGTAAATGCCGTGCAGATCATCCAGAATCCCGGCAAGGCGTGTGTCGCCGCGCAGCAGTGAAGCACGCTCAAACACTTCCTCGCCGCCGAACAGCCGCGGAAGCTCTCGCATCGCGCGCACCGGTTCGCTCTGCGGCAGACGGTCCAAAATTCCATCCAGACGGGCATAGCTCTTTGTCTCAATGGCGCTGCGGATTTCCTCCCGCAGATTTTCCCCGGAAGGGAACTGTTCCGCGAGAACGTGGAAAATTCCGGCGTGCCCAAGTTCCAGCCGGTAGCCCGGCACGCACTTCCCCAGCGCTTCGAGCGCTGTCGAGATTACGTCCAGGTCGGCGCGGATTCCTCCGGCGCCCAGAAGCTCAATTCCCGTTTGAACGGATTCGTCGCTTTTGCCGGTTAGGCCGGGGTTATTCCGGTAAATCGGCTGCGTGTAGTAGAGCCGGAGCGGCTTCGGCAGATTTTGCAGGCGGGTTGCGGTCAGACGCGCGATCGGCAGTGTTGAATCCGGGCGCATCACAATCAGCCGCCCGCGGCGATCCGTCGTCTTATACATGACTTCCTGCGGAATGCCGGAAAAATCGGGATCAAACACATCATAAAATTCCAACCCAGGAGTCACCACTTCATGAAATCCACGGGACGAAAAGACATCGCCTATAGTTCGTTCAATGTAGCGCCTGGTCAGACATTCTTCAAACAAATAGTCTTTTGTGCCTTCCGGCGTAATCCGGTTGTTTTTTCTCATGAACGGCGCTCCTTACTCTGCAGATCGCTTTATCGTGCTACCATGATAGCACGATAAAATTGCGTTGTCAACTAAAACAGAGACATCTGGCTGCTTTTGGGAAGATCTTTCAGCACGCCGGCCGTCTCAAAAGTCTCAATTACAGATTTTGAAACTTTGGATCGGGCCTGCAAATCGTCGACGGAGATATAAGGGCCCTGTTTTCCAGCTTCCTCCAGACTGTTGGCCGCAGCCTCCCCGACTCCCGAGAGGGAAAGGAACGGCAACCGGATTTTTTTGTCTTCCACTAAGAATTTCTTCGCAGCGGATTGATAAAGATCGATGGGAAGGACCTCGATTCCGCGCGCCAGCATCTCATTGACAATTTGCAGGGTGGAGTAGGCGGCTTCTTCCTTCGCCGTGGCGTCTCTGCCTTTCATGGCGATTTCATTCATCCGGCGCCGAACCGCCTCCCGGCCCTGCATGACAAGGGCGCCGTCGAAATCCTCGCCGCGTACGGTGAAGTAGGCGGCGTAGTATTCGACGGGCCGATGGACCTTGTACCACCCGAGGCGGAGAGTCGAAATCATGTAGGCAGCCGCATGCGCTTTCGGGAACATATATTTGATCTTCATGCACGAATCGATGTACCACTGGGGTACGCCGTGGTCCTTCATCGCCTGGATATAATCCTCGGTCAGCAGCTTTGGCGCTTTTCCCTTTCGGGTGATCTCCATGATTTTAAACGCCATTTTCGGCTCCAATCCTTTGTGGAGAAGATAGGTCATAATGCTGTCGCGCGTTCCGATCACTTCCGAAATGGAACAGGTTCCGTTTTTGATCAGCTCCTGCGCATTGCCGATCCAGACATCCGTTCCGTGGGAAAGACCGGAAATCTGCAGCAGATCCGAAAAAGTTTTAGGCTGGGACTCAATCAGCATCTGGCGCACAAAGCTGGTGCCGACTTCCGGCAGGGAAAACGTCCCGGTTTTGGAATTGATGTCCTCCGGCTTGACTCCAAGCGCCTCTGTGGAAGTGAACAGCGACATCACCTGCGGGTCGCTCATGGAAACGCTCATAACGGGGATGCCCGTGTAATCCTCCAGATAGCGGTAAATTGTCGGGACATCATGCCCAAGCTCATCCAGCTTGCAGATGGTGTCATGGATGGAATGGAAATCGAAATGCGTCGTGATGCTGTCGGAGTTCTGGTCATTGGCCGGGTGCTGCACCGGGCAAAAATCGAAAACCTCTTTCCCTTTTGGAACGACAACCATGCCGCCGGGATGCTGGCCGGTGGTGCGTTTCACACCTGTGCAGCCCGCCGCGAGCCGAAGTTCTTCCGCCCGGTGGAGGACGATCTCTCTGTCTTCTTCATATTTTTTTACAAAGCCCAGCGCAGTTTTGTCGGCAACCGTGGCAATGGTCCCGGCTTTGAACACATGGTCTTTTCCAAACAGTTTTTCCGTGTAGCGGTGAGCGCTTGACTGATATTCGCCGGAAAAATTCAGGTCGATATCCGGGGTCTTGTCCCCGTCGAATCCCAGAAAGGTTTCAAATGGAATCGTGTGCCCGTCCCGGTTGTATTCCGTGCCGCAGACCGGGCATTTTTTGGGCGGAAGGTCGAAGCCGCTGCCGACGCTTCCGTCGGTAATAAATTCACTGTGCTTGCACTTCGGACAGACATAGTGGGGCTCCAGCGGGTTGACTTCCGAAATACCGGCCAGATTTGCGACAAACGAAGAGCCGACCGAGCCACGCGACCCAACCAGATACCCGTGAGCAACCGAATCTGCCACCAGCTTCTGCGCGATCATATACAGGATGGAGAAACCGTGCTTTGTGATGGAGCCGAGTTCTCTTTCCAGCCGATTTTTCACCCGATCCGGCAACGGGTCGCCGTACACTTCTTTGGCGCGGTTCCAAGTGATGCTGGTGAGCTGCTCTTCCGCGCCTTCAATAAACGGCGGGAAAGTCCCCTTTGGGATCGGCCGGATTTCTTCCGCCATGTCCGCGACGAGGTTAGTGTTTTTCACCACAACCTCATACGCCTTTTCCTTTCCCAGGTAAGCAAATTCCTTCAGCATTTCTTTCGTGGTGCGGAAATAAAGCGGGGCCTGCTCTTCCGCGTCTTTAAAGCCGAGGGCATGCATCAGAATTTTACGGTAATCTCCGTCCTTCGGGTCCATAAAATGGACATCGCAGGTTGCCACAACCGGCAGATGCAGCGTTTCACCCAGCTTAACCACCGTGCGGTTGAAGTCCCGGATTTTCTCTTCGTCCGGGACCAGTCCTTCCCGCACCATAAACTGGTTGTTCCCGACCGGCTGAATTTCCAGATAATCGTAAAACGACGCGATCTTACACAGTGCCGGCCACGGCTGCGCACCGGTAATTGCTCTGTAAAGTTCTCCCGCTTCACAGGCACTGCCAACCAGAAGTCCGTCGCGGTATTTGATCAGCTCCGATTTTGGGATGCGCGGGTTCCGATAAAAATACTTTAAATGCGACTGGGAAATCAGCTTGTATAGGTTTTTCAGGCCCGTCTGATTTTTTGCGATTAATATCATATGGTAGGACTTCATCTTTTTGATATCGCCGCCGGCCAGGCAGCTATTGATATCCTGCACCGTTTTCGCGCTGGTATCCTCCGTTAGCCTCTGAATCAGGCATAAAAAAATCCGGCCGAGCACCGCGGCATCGTCGCAGGCGCGGTGATGATGGAACGGAGCCAGCTTCAGATATTTTGCAACGGTGTCCAGCTTAACATTTTTGATTCCCCGCAGCAGGGAACGGCACATCGGAACGGTATCGATATAGGTGTTTTCAAAAGGAAAGCCGCTGCGGTCTGCTGCAACACGGATAAAGGAAGTGTCAAAATCGGCGTTATGGGCAATCAGCACCGCATCATTCCCGCAAAACCGAAAGAATTGTTCCAAAGCCTGGCGTTCCGACGGCGCGTCCCGCACCATCGCGTCCGTGATTCCGGTCAGCTCTATAATCTTCGCCGGGATTCCCCTCTCCGGATTGACAAAGGTATCAAAAGAATCCTTGACCTGGCCTCCGACCAGGCGGACCGCACCGATTTCCGTGATGCGGTCCGTCGTGGGGCTCAGCCCTGTGGTCTCAATGTCAAAGGCGATGAATTCGCCCGAAAGCGCCCTGTTGTCGTTTCCCTTAACAGCCGGAACCAGATCGTTGACAAAATAAGCTTCCGTGCCATAAAGAATTTTAATCGGTGTTCCCTTTTTTGCAAGCTCCTCCGCAGTGTTCATCGCATCCGGGAACGCCTGTACCACTCCATGGTCAGTCACGGCGACGGCCTTGTGCCCCCACTTGGCGGCGCGGCGGATTAAATCGGAAACAGAATTAACTCCGTCCATGGCGGACATGTTGGAGTGAAGATGCAGCTCAACGCGTTTTTCCTCCGCGTCGTCCATCACCTCCACCTGCTTTACGGTTGCGATGCTTTTCGGGCGGAGAACAATCTCATGGTCATATTTGTCGTATTCCACGTCCCCGCGGACCAGAATGGACATCCCCTTTGCAAGCGTGTCCAACGTTTTGCATTGGGTGGCCATCTCTATGACTTTCAGCGTGATGGAACCGGTATAATCCGTCAGATTGATGGAATAAATTTTGCGCTGTTTGTCGCGGGTCGCCCTTTGTTCGACGGAAAAGATTTCTCCCCAGATGGTCGCACTGCCGATATCCGGTGTGATTTTGGAAATTGAGATCGGCTTGGAGCGCGGCAGATGCCCGTAAATCTCTCTGGCGCTGCCTGGAATGATGGTCGGGTAAAGAGTCTCCCCTTCCCGCACGCTGATGGTTTTTAGAGCTGAGGTACTGTGAAGAGATGATTCCTCCGACTCTACCTGTTCAACGATCTCTTTTCTGCGGCGTGCCTCTTCCCGAACCAGTTTCCGGTTGATAAACGCGGTTGCCCCCGGCTCGGCGGCCAGAACGCCGCCGAACTCAACTTTCAGGCTGAGCCCGAATTCCTCACGGATCAGATCGGCCAGCATCCGATCCACATGGCGAGCTTTCAAGAATTCTCCGCCGCCGTGCTTCAGCTGAATCAGCAGACATCCGTTTTCCAGCGTTGCTTCCGAATCCGTAAAGGTTCCGTTCAAGCTGGCTTCCCGGCGCTTGAGTTCCATCACCAGACTGGGATAATAGCCGACCGAAAAAGAAGCCTGCGGGAAAGTAGGTTTCACGCAGGCTTTCGAAAGCCGGAGCGGCTTGCAGGAAATAATGCTGCGCTCCACACCGTCGAGGATATCCCGTTCCACCAAAGACGGAAAAAGGACGCTGGCCGTCAGCGCCCTAATCCCGGAATCAATTTGAAGGGAAGCAATCGTTCCCTCCCTGACCGGCTCTGGAAATTGGGAAACATCTATGTATTCATGAAAAAAGTCCCCAAACTTTTGCAATGGCCTTCATCCTTTACATTTGATTGATTTCCTCTAAAAGGGCATCTACCAGCCGGTCTTCCGGAACCTTCCGAATAATTTTTCCCTTTTTAAAAATCAGGCCCGCTCCGTCGCCGCCGGCAATACCGATATCCGCTTCTCTGGCCTCGCCAGGGCCGTTGACGGCACAGCCCATCAATGCGACCGTCAAATCTTTCTGGCAGCCGGCCAGCCTCTTTTCCACTTCGTTGACAAGGGAGATCAGGTCGATCTTTGTCCTCCCGCAGGTTGGGCAGGAGACAATTCGAAGCCCCCGGCGCAGGGAAAGCGCTTTCAGCACGTCGAGCCCAGCCGCCACTTCGCGCACCGGGTCGGCGGTCAGGGAAACGCGGATGGTATCGCCGATTCCCCTTTGCAGCAGGGAACCGATTCCGATTGCCGACTTGATGATCCCCATGCGTTCGCTGCCCGCTTCCGTCACGCCCAGATGGAGCGGGTAATCGCACTGTTTCGCCACCAGCTCATTCGCCTGAATCATTTTGCCGACGTCGGAAGATTTAATTGAAATTACGATTTGATGAAACCTGAATTTTTCCAGCAAAGAGGCATGACGCAAAGCGCTTTCCGCCAGCGCCTGAGGGGCCGGGCCGCCGTATTTTTCCAGCAGGTCTTTTTCCAGAGAACCGGAATTCACACCGATCCGAATTGGGATCCCATGATCGGCGCAGGCGGCCGCCACTGCCCTCACCCGTTCGTCGGAACCGATGTTCCCGGGATTAATCCGGATGGCGTCCGCTCCCGCTTCCGCGCAGGCGACGGCAAGCCTGTAGTCAAAATGAATATCTGCCACAATGGGAATTCTGACCGATCGCTTAATCGCGGGCACAAGGCGCACCGCGCGGCTGTCCGGAACCGCAACCCGCAGGATTTCACAGCCGGCCCGTTCCAACGCTGCCGCCTGAGCAGCGTTTCCCTCCAGATCATCCGCCGGGCGGTTCAGCATCGACTGTACCGTGATTTTGGCTCCCCCGCCCACGGCTGTGGAGCCGACGTGAACTATACGCGAGTTTCTCAATGCTCAGCCCAGCCCCTTTCCTGTAATCAGCCTTAGGATATCGCTGTAGGTCACAACCACCATAAAGCCCATCAGCAGGCAGAATCCAGCCGTTTCAACGACTCCCACATATTTCTGCTGCAGCGGCTTGCGGCGCACGGCTTCCACAAGCAGAAACAGCAGTTTCCCGCCGTCCAAGGCCGGGAACGGCATCAAGTTGACCACGCCGAGGTTAACCGTCAGGACCATAATCATATATAGAATATTTTCCAGACCGGCCAGGAAGCTCTGGGCAAGCCCCGCAGAAGCCGCCTGATTGATGGCACTGACGGCACCGACCGGTCCGGCAACATCATTAAATCCGAACTTTCCCGTCACAAACCCCACCAGGCTGTACCAAACCATGCGGACGGTGGAAACCGTATCCTGAACGGACTTTGAAATCAGCGTGCCAAAGCTTTTTTGAATCGGCATAACGAAGAAATCCAGAGTCAGATAATTTTTTCCATTCACTTTCCGGCTGTGAAATTTCACATTGTTGAAGGAAAGCGTTTTGCCGTTCCGCAGGACCTCGATGTCGACGGAACTGGGATTTGCTGTAGCCAGAGCAAAACTCAGATCGCGGTCGCCGTAGATGCGGTAATGATCCACGGAAAGAAATTCATCCCCCCGCTTCAGTCCTGCCTGCTGAAGCGCAGAGTTATGATCGAACTGAGAAATCGTAGTGGAGGAAAACGCCGTCTCCTGCCCCAAAAGGAGCATCATCAAAACGAGTCCGAGCACAATGTTCATCACGGCGCCCATAACGACTACCAAAGCCCGTTTCCAAACCGGCTTTTGGCCAAAAGAGCGCTGGTCTCCGCTTTCCTCGTCCTCGCCTTCCATGGCGCAGAAGCCGCCGATCGGCAGCAGGCGAAGAGAATAGCGGGTCTCTTTCCCCTGAATATGAAACAGAGTCGGACCCATCCCAATTGCAAATTCATTGACGCGGATCCCACATAATTTTGCCGTAAAGAAATGGCCGAATTCATGGATAAAAATCATGAATCCAAACAGCAGAACCGCCAGGATAATCAGAATTGCCTTGATAATGATACTCACCTCTCAGGTATTGACAGCATTAAGAACGAAACTGCGCGCCCGGGCGTCTGCCCGGAGGACTTCTTCCACATTTGAAACACGCTCCACGTCCGGCTGAGCTTCCATCGCAGCCCAAACCAGATCGCCGATTTCACAGAATGATATTTTGTGCTTTAAAAAAAGCTGCACGGCCGTTTCATTGGCGCCGTTTGCAGCCGTCGGCGCCAAGCCGCCGCGACGCAGGGCAGTCCGGCAGGCTGCAAGGCAGCGGAATGTCTTTTCATCCGGTCTTGAAAAGGTTAAAGTTCCATATTTGGCTAAATCCAGCTCCGCTACGGCGGAGGGAAGCCGATCCGGATAAGTGATGGCATATTGAATCGGCAGGCGCATATCCGGCACACCAAGCTGGGCAATGACGGACCGATCTTGAAACTCCACCATAGAGTGAATCACGCTTTCACGCTGCACCAAAACGTCGATCTGTTCGTCAGAAACACTGAACAGGCGGGAAGCTTCAATCACCTCCAGACCCTTGTTCATCATGGTGGAAGAGTCTATGGTAACTTTCGGGCCCATCTTCCAATTCGGGTGCCGGAGGGCCTGCTCCGGCGTCACACTTTGAAGTTCCCGCCGTGTCTTTCCAAAAAAGGGCCCTCCTGAAGCTGTTAAGATGATGCGGCGCAGCGCTTTGTCCCCTGGACTTCCCTGCAGACACTGAAAGACGGCAGAATGTTCACTGTCAACAGGAAGGATCCTAACATGGCACTCTTTCGCCTCCCGCATGACCAGAGTGCCCCCGGCCACAAGAGTTTCCTTATTGGAAAGTGCAACATCTTTTCCCGCGTGAATCGACGCCAGTGTCGGCCGAAGCCCGACCAGTCCGACGACGGAGTTACAGATAAGATCGGCCGCCGGGAAGCTGGCCGCTTCGCACAGGCCGTCCATTCCTTCTACGACCCGGACGGAAAGGTCGCGAACCGCCGTTTTCAGTTGCTTTGCAGCGGTAGGATCAAAGACCGCGGCAAGTTGGGGATGGAACTCCCTGATTTGATTTTCCAGCAACGAAATATTTTTAGCTGCGGCCAAGGCACAGATCTTCAGGTTCAGTCTGCGAGCCACATCCAGCGTCTGGGTGCCAATGGAACCCGTGGAACCCAGTACAGATAAACATTGTTTCATTTTTATTCACCAAGTATCCCGATTATAGCAGAGGAAAATTAATTTTGAACAACAGGAAGAATCTGCACAAGGAAATAAACAAACGGGGCTTCAAAGATCACGCTGTCAAAGCGATCCAAAATTCCACCATGTCCCGGGATAATTTCACTGAAGTCCTTAATATGGCAGCTTCGTTTGATCAGGGAAAAACTCAAATCACCCAGAATAGACATTCCCGTCCCAAAAATTCCGATCAGCAGCAGCGATACATACGATACGCGGAGATGGTACGCATAATAGCTTGCCTGCAACAAATAACCGGAAAGCAGCATGGCTGCTATGTTCAGTATGAGGCCGCCCACTACGCCTTCAATGGTTTTATTCGGGCTGATCGTAGGGCATAATTTGTGTTTTCCAAAAAAAGTTCCTGCTAAAAACGCGCCGATGTCGGCCATCCATGCTGAAAAGATTCCAATAATTACGTAAAACATCCCGTGTTCCCCACCGATTTCTCTCAGACTGAGAATTGTGCAAAGTGCTGTCGGGATTAACATGGACATACTGTAAATGACGCCGACTTCACGAAAGGTGATTTTGGAATGATAAACGATCAATCCCGAAAAGACCACGGCGGTGTACAAAAAATAAGATGAATTATACCAAAACGGCGTTGTGAGAAACGGCAGCGCTGCCGCGAACAGCAGACTGGGAATCAAAAGGATCAGGTGCTTTGCCAGACCCAAGGCGGTGATAATTTCATTGACCCCAAGAACAGAAATCAGCCCGATTGCAAAATTCAGGGCAAGTGGAACCGTGTTGTTGCAAACAACAATCGCCGCCAGAAAAAAAGTCAGGGTCAACCCCGAAATCACTCTTGTTCTCAATCAAATCCCTCCGAAACGCCTGTTACGGGCGGCATAGAGATCCAGTGCACGGTCCAGGTCTTTCGGCTTAAAATCGGGCCAAAGGATATCCATAAAAACGAATTCCGTGTAAGCGGACTGCCATAAAAGAAAATTTGAAATTCTTTGCTCACCGCTTGGGCGGATGATTAAATCCGGGTCAGGCTGGCCGGCGGTATACAGTTTTCGCGAAAAGGCCTGTTCATCGATTTCTTCCGGCCGCAGGATGCCGTTCTGAACATCTTCGGCCAGTGATTTTGCCGCTCTGAGGATTTCCGACCGGCCTCCGTAATTCAGAGCAACATTCAGCACCATGCCGGTCCTGTCTTTTGAGACTCTGGCGGTTTCATCAATCAACTCCCTCAGCCTGGGATCAAAGATCGTCTCATCGCCGAGAAAACGCACCTGAATGTTTTCCCCCAGAAAATTTGTCAGTGCATCGCTGAGGTATTTTTTAAACAGCTTGATCAGGGTCAGGACTTCCTCCTGCGGCCGCCTCCAGTTTTCGGTGGAAAAAGCGTAGATTGTCAAATACCGAATTCCTATTTTGCTGCAGTACCGGACGATGGTCTTAAAGACCTCCGCGCCGGCCGCATGGCCGGCGGAGCGAGGAAGCCCCCGCTTTTTCGCCCATCGGCCGTTCCCGTCCATAATAATTCCCACATGCGTGGGAAGCACCTTTGTCGCCATCTTATGTTAAATCTCCAAAATTTCCTTTTTTTTGTTTTCGAAAACCTGATCCGCTTCCTTACAGTATTTGTCCGTTAGCTCCTGAGTATGCTTTTCCGCTGTTTTCAAATCATCTTCTGTCAGCTCTGAATTTTTTTTCTTTGCTTTCAGTTTTTCCATTGCGTCCCGCCGAATGGAGCGGATTGCAACCTTGCACTCCTCCGACATCTTACCGGCTTCCTTGACAAGGTCGCGGCGCCTCTCTTCTGAAAGCTGCGGAAAAGTGAGGCGAATAACCTTGCCGTCATTCTGCGGATTGATCCCCAAATCCGAAGTTTCAATCGCCCGTTCGATCGCCTTGCAGAGAGAAATATCCCAAGGCTGAATCGTCAGAACACGGGCCTCGCTGACGGAAACAGCCGCAAGCTGGTTGACCGCGGTCGGCGCACCATAATAATCGACTTTAATCCGATTCAGAACAGCGGGATTTGCCCGGCCCGCGCGAATGGCAGCATAGTTTTCTGAAAGAACTGAAACGCTTTTTTTCATGCGGTTTTCCGCATCCGACAATACTTCTTTCATGACTGATCCTCCTTCGCATCTTTTATAATGGTGCCGATCGGTTCCCCACAAACCGCGCGCATGATGTTCTCAGGCTGCTCAATGCTGAAAACCAAAATAGGAATATGATTGTCCATGCAAAGCGAAGCGGCAGTGCTGTCCATCACATGAAGCCCACGGTTCAGTACATCGAGAAAAGTCAGGGAATTGAATTTGACCGCGTTCGGGTTCGTTTTCGGGTCGCTGTCGTAAACACCGTCTACCATGGTTGCCTTCATAACAATATCTGCGTCAATTTCCGCGGCTCTGAGCGCGGCGGCCGTATCGGTTGAAAAGAAAGGATTCCCCGTGCCGCAGCCAAACACTACAACTCTTCCCTTTTCCATATGCCGGACCGCCCGGTTGCGAATATAAGGTTCTGCGATCTGCCTCATCTCAATGGCAGTCTGAACCCGCACCGTAAGGCCGAGTTGCTCCAAAGCATCCGCCACCCCGAGCGCATTGATTGTGGTTGCAAGCATTCCCATATGGTCGGCGCGCGTCCGATCCATTTTGCCGCTGCTGCGCCCGCGCCAGAAGTTTCCTCCGCCTACCACAATGCCGATTTGCACACCCATGTCCGCGCACTGTTTCACCGGTTTGCAGATTTCCAGTACCCGGTCGAAATCGATGCCATGCGTTTTGTTTCCGGCCAGACTTTCTCCGCTGAGTTTCAGCAGTATCCTTTTATATTTTGGCTGCAATTTCAACACTCCTGTTCAGTTTCTCTTATTTTACATGATGGATTGTGCAAAGTAAAGCATTTCATCTCTAAATATAGTTTATTCTTGCCATGCCGGGCTAAAAGAAATAAAAGAAACGGTCTGAGAACATTTCTAACCCGACCCTGGCTCAGCCATAAAAACAGCCGCCCAACTTTTTCATCATTGGCGGCTGAACATCCGTTTTTCTCATGCGGAATGAATCAATTCCTATTTCTTTTTGCTTTTGATGATCCGGCTCAATTCTTCCATAAAGGTGTTGACATCTTTGAACTGGCGATAAACCGATGCAAAGCGCACATAAGCCACCTCATCCACCGATTTCAGTTTCTCCATCGCGTATTGACCGATCAGGCTGGAGGGAACTTCCCGGTCCAAGGAATTCTGAAGCATCCCTTCAATTTCATCGACAATCTTTTCCAGCGTTTCAACGGAGACCGGCCGCTTCTCACAGGCCCGCAAAAGGCCGTTCAGCAGCTTATTGCGGTCGAATGCTTCGCGGGACTTGTCCTTTTTGATCACGACGATGGGCACTGTTTCAATCACTTCATAGGTGGTAAAGCGTTTGGAACACCGCAGGCATTCCCTGCGCCTGCGGATTCGTTCTCCCTCATCCGTCGGGCGGGAATCAATGACTTTGCTTTCTGCATAACCGCAATACGGGCACTTCATCGGTCGGATCACCTCTTTTATGATTATACCAATTTTTTTCAGCAATATCAAGCGGAACTATGAAATCCCACAAATCAGTTTTTCTACTGTCTGCTTTGCCGAAAGCAATTCCTGAAGCTGGCTGAAATTTTTTCGGTAAACCTCTATAATCAGATCACCATCAAAATGGAAGCTCCTCAGCATCCGCACCAGCGCAGGATAATCCATGGTTCCGCAGCCGGGCAGCAGGCAGTCGGAATCGGAGCGATTGTCATTGATATGTACATGGATGATCTGCTTCCCCATTGCCGTGCAAAGTCTGAGCGGGTCCTGACCGCCCCGAACCGCCTGCTTAATATCCAGAACAAAGGCACAGTCACGGCCACATGCCTGCCGCATCCTCGCAATAAAGTCAGGCTGATCGCTCAGAAACTGGTTGACATTTTCCTGCGCAACCGTAACGCCGAATTTCTTGCCGAGCTGGTACAGCTGTTCATATCGGTCAAAATACTGTTCGTCCGGGCCCTGAGAACACCGGTCGTTTCTCTTGCCGTGGAGGACAAGAATCTTGGCTCCCAGCAAATTGCAAACTTCAAAATACCGCTTGTAAAATTCCAGCCCGTCCAAAAAGCGGCGTTCATAATCCGAAAAGAGCAAAAAGCTCTCATAGCCGGAGGTAAACGGATGCACAGACTGTATATGGCTGCCGGTGTCATCGGCCCTGAGTCGAAGATCCCGAACAAAACCCGGTTTCAGTTCTCTGAATGTATTGAAAAATACTTCAAATTCACGAAAGCCCAGTTTCAGCAACGTGGAAAAAGCGTCTTCTAGCAGCATCGGATATAAACAAGCCGTGGAAATGCCAGCCTTCATAAAATCACCTCTGGAATTCATTATATTCCTGCACAGGCCAAAAGTCCAGATTAAACAGGGACACAGGCGGGCATCCTAAAAAACAGAAAGCACGGTGAAAAGGAAGAACGGCTATGGATATGGAGCAGAAAAGAAAAGCGAACAGAATCGCCAGCGAGCTGTTTCGCATCGCCCGCCTGAGTGTGGAAGCGGCGGAGCTGGTTTTGCCCGTCATTCAGGACAAAAATCTGAAAGCCCAGGTAAAGCGCCAGCGGGAAGCGTATTGCAGCACTGCCGGGCGGTCTGCGGCAATCTTGCGCAAATGCGGACTGGAGCCTGCGGAAAAGCAGGGACTCATGGATCGGGTTTTGCGCCGGTCCCTCCAAGCGGACACCGCATGGGACAAAAGTGCGCCTCGCATAGCGAAGATCGCCATCCACTGTACGGGAGCCGCCATGAAAGATCTTACAAAAACGATGAACCGCTTCGGGGATGAGGACACGGAAAGCCGACGGCTGGCGGAAGAATATCTGGAGCATGGGCAAAAAGACATCGACCTGCTGAAACGATACCTGTAAACCAGGCGTACAGCCGCCGGCTGCTTGATTTCAAATGGCAATTCCGTTATAATTTATTCGGCGGACGACAGCTTCCGCGAATCCTGCAATCAGCAGTTACATAGGAAGGACATCGGATGGGCTACCTCAGTGTCGGAAATCTGGGAAAGTCGTTTGGGACCCAAACAGTTCTCAGCGGCGTTTCCTTTGAAATACAGGAAAATGACCGAATTGGCCTGGTCGGCAGCAACGGCTCCGGCAAAACGACTCTGCTGAAGCTGATCACCGGAGATCTTTCCCCGGACATGGGAACCATTTCTCTCGCGGGGAAAACAACGCTCGGCTATATGGAGCAGCATGTCTGCCGCGACCTGGACCGAAGCGCTTTGGATGAAGTGATGACGGTATTTTCCCGGCTGATCGAGCAGGAACGCGAACTGGAAGAAATCGGCCGGGCTCTGCGGAAGGGAACCGCACAAAATATCGACGCTCTGGTGGAACGCCAGACCATACTGAACGACCGGTTCCTCGCGGACGGCGGTCTGACCTTTCGCAGCCGGGCCCGCTCCGCTTTGTCGGGACTCGGCTTTTCGGAGGAGCAGACCGCGACTCCCGTTGGAAAGCTGAGCGGAGGGCAGCGCGCTAAACTGCAGCTTGCCAAGCTGTTGCTCAGCGGAGCCAATCTGATGTTGCTCGACGAGCCGACCAATCACCTCGACCTGATCTCCGTCGAATGGCTGGAAGAATTCCTCAGTTCTTCCAAGGCGGCCTACCTGGTCATTTCGCATGATCGATATTTTCTGGATCGGGTCACAAACCGCACCTTTGACCTAAAGGACCACAGATTAAGTTTATATAAAGGAAATTACACTGCTTTTCTGGAACAAAAAAGCCAAAATGATCTTACCCTGGAACGAAAATATGAAAATACGAAAAAAGAAATCGTGCGGCTGGAGGGTATTGTAGAACAGCAGCACAGGTGGAACCGTGAAAAGAATATTAAAACGGCAGAAAACAAGCAGAAAATGATCAATCGGCTGGAACAGACACTTGTAAAACCCGATGCAAAGGAAAATACGCTTCACTTTCACTTTGGAACCGACGTGCGCAGCGGCAACGATGTATTAACGGCCGACGGACTTGCTCTTTCTTTCGATAAAATCTCTCTCTTTCAGAATGTTTCATTTGAAATTCACCGGGGCGACCGCGTCTTTCTGGTCGGGTCCAACGGATGCGGCAAAACTTCTTTGCTGAAAATCCTTCTTAGCCGACTTTCCGCCGACCGCGGTTTTGTCCGTTTTGGCACCGGCGTAAAACCGGGCTACTACGACCAGCTTCAGACCGGACTGCGGCCTGAAAAACAGGTCATCGACGAAATCTGGGACTATTACCCGCAAATGACAGAGACTCAAATTCGCAGCGCGCTCGCTGTTTTTCTGTTTCAGGGTGACAGCGTTTTCAAACAGGTCTCCATGCTCAGCGGCGGAGAGCGCGCCAGAATTCTTCTGCTCCGTCTGATGCTTTCACGCGACAACTTTCTTCTGCTGGACGAACCGACCAACCATTTGGATCTTCCCTCCTGCGAAGCGCTGGAAACAGCCTTGGAAGATTATGACGGAACCTTGCTGGTCGTCTCCCACGACCGGTATTTCATTAATAAAATTGCCAGCCGTGTTTACGCTTTGAAACCGAATGGAATAGAAGACTGCGGAAAGAATTACGAGGAGTATCTGGAGCGGGTCAAAGCGAAGCGAGCCTCCCCTTCTTCCCATGAAGTCCATGCTGAAAACGATTATAAAAAGAGAAAAAAGCAGGAAGCCGCCCTGAGAAAACAAAAATCGGCCATTCTCCGCACAGAGCAGAAGATCGATCAAAATGAAAAGGAAATTGCCAACATGGAAAAACAGTTTTCCAACCCATCCACAGCCAGCGACTATCAGGCGGCGATGGACCTGACGGAAAAAATTAACGCTCTGAAAACGGAAAACGACCAGCTCATGGAAAAGTGGAGCGATCTGTGCCAGCAACAGGGCAAACAATAAAAAAACAGCGCCGGCCTCACGGCCGCGCTGCAGAATGTAATTCAGGATTTGACAGATACAGGATTACATTTGAACTGCTGTAACTGTTTGATAAATTCATCCGCATTGTCGCTGTCCACTTCAACTTTCAGCGGCTTGGACAAATCCAAGCTGAAAATTCCCATGATGGACTTCGCATCAATTTTGTACCTATCAGTAGTAAGATTGATCGGGAATTTATAGCAGTTTGCCAATGTGGCAAACTTTCTTACCGCTTCAATGCTGGAAAGAAGAATCGAAGTCGTGTACATACAGTTACACCTCCCTGCTTTATTTATCCCCTACAATATATATCAACTTTTCCGGAAGGTCAAGATCTAATTTACCTATAGATTTTTCACATGGAAAAAATAAAATATCTATTTTTGAAAGGCATATTCATGAAAGTTTCCATCATCACTTTGGGCTGCAAAGTCAATCAATACGAATCCCAGGTTTTGCTGAATCGTATGCAGGCGGCAGGTTTCACCGTGTGCGATCCGGCAGAAAAAAGCGACGTTGTAATTCTGAATACCTGCACGGTGACCTCGGTCAGCGACAGGAAAGTGCGACAGATGCTGCATCGGATGCGCCGGAAAAATCCGAATGCCGTCCTGATTGCAACCGGCTGTCTGCCACAGGCATCCCCTCAGGCGGCAGAAAGCCAGCTGGCCGAGGCCGACATCGTCCTCGGCAATTCCAACCGTTCCTCGCTTCTCCCCGACCTACAAAAATTTTTAAAAGGCCGGCAAAGAATCGTCGACATTGTTCCGCACAAAAAGGGTGAAAAATTCGAGCCGATGTGCACAAATCGGTTTTTCGAGCGGACGAGGGCTTTTTTGAAGATAGAAGACGGCTGCAACCGCTACTGCTCTTACTGCATCATTCCCTACGCGCGCGGCCCGGTACGATCCAAACCGCTTGCGGATCTAACGGAAGAATTAAGGCAAATTGCGGCAGGCGGATATTCGGAAGTCGTTCTGACCGGCATTAATCTTTCCGCTTACGGTCAGGATCTGGGATTGACACTCTGCGATGCGGTTGAGGCGGCCTGCGCCACCGACGGGATCCGACGCGTGCGGCTGGGATCGCTGGAACCGGAGCAGATGGATGACGTGGTGATTGCCCGTCTGGGACGCCAGAAAAAGCTGTGCCCGCAGTTTCACCTTGCGCTGCAAAGCGGCTGCGACAAGACCCTCGGGCGTATGAACCGCCATTACGACACGGAAGAATATCGCCGGATCGTGCATGGACTGTGCCGGGAATTCGCCAACTCAGCCATCACGACGGATATCATGGTCGGCTTTCCGGGGGAAACCGAGGAAGAATTCGAAACCTCGCGGGCTTTTGTGAAAGAGATTGGTTTTGCAAAGACACACGTTTTCGCCTACTCCAGGCGGCCCGGCACCGTCGCGGACCGCGCTTCGGGGCAAGTTGATCCAAAGGTCAAGGAAAGCCGAAGCCACCGCATGATTGAAACTGCGGAGAAAGTCAGGTCGGCTTTTCTAAAAAATCAGCGGGGACTGACGGAATCCGTTCTGTTTGAACGCGAATGTGCCCCGGATGTCTACGAAGGATACACGGCAAATTATACTCCGGTTCAAATGCACAGCGATGAAAATCTCTGCGGGAAGGTGATTTCCGTCACCATCACGGAGTCGGCAGAAGACTTTTGTCTGGCGGAGCCGGTTCAAGAGGAATGTGCCAAAACCTCCACAACATTCTGAACCTCGCGCTTCGTTTGGTCTTTATCCAGATAATCACAGGAATAGAACATGAAACCGTCACATGAAATTTTACGGCCGTACTCTACCTGCTGTGCCAGGATCCCGCCTGAAGAGGTTTTCCATGTGCCGCTGTCCGCATCGGAACCCGCTTTGTACACCGCTATTCCATAATAGAGCTTGATGTTTGAATTGGTTACCATCTGCCGCCATTTTTTCGCTGCGGCGTCAAACGGCAAAACCGGATTTTCAAAATTCACATAAAGTTCCGGACAAATATAGTCCACATAGCCGGAAGCGGAACACCAGGCTGCCACATCCGCACCCATCGCAAGGTCATTCTGAACATTGCCCTGGGGGGCAATTCCGAACGGGAGAGACGGCTTGACGGATTTGATCTCCTGGTAGGCCAAAGAAACAAGCGCGCTGATGTTGGCCCGCCGCCAGTCTGCGAGTTTCATCGGCGTGCCGGTTTTTTGAGCGGACGCGCAATACGCCTGATATGCAGTGCTGTCAAAAGCCGCATCCTGCGTCGGGTAAAAATAATCGTCAAACTGAATTCCATCCACATCGTATTTCTGAGCAATCTCTTTCACTCCGTCCGCAACCAGGCGACGGACGCCGTTATAAGCGGGATTCAAATATTTTCCGTCCTTGTAATCCACCGTCCAGCCGGCCTTTTGGGGATCCTTTTTCCAAGTATTGTAGACATTGCCCTCTGCTAAAATAGAAGGGGTATGGGAAACCTGTATCCGCAGCGGATTGACCCAGGCTTGAATTTTCATTCCGGCCCGATGGCTAGCCTTGACCATATCCGCAAGCGGATCATATCCCGGGTTTACCCCTTGTGTTCCTCCCACAACATGGCTCCAAGGAAAGTAGGAGGACTGGTACAGAGCGTCCGCAAACGGCCTGACCTGAACAATCAGGGTATTCAGATCGCATTTTTTTGCGTTCTGAACAATCACGTTGAATTTTTTGAGAAACGCCTGCTCGCTTTGATCGCTTTCCCGGCTCATATCCAAACTGAGGTAAGGCACCCAGACGGCGCGCATCTCATTTTGACTTCCTGCGAGTTTGGCCGCGGTCAAAGCCGAAGGGGAAGAGACGGCTGCGGCGTTCCTGCTGGTCGGTGTAGAAACCGGCCGTGCGGACGCCGGTGCAGACGCGCCGCGGTTCAAGTTGACCGCCATCGTCACAGCAATCACTATTGCAAGAAGAACGGCGCAGGTAAAAATGCTGTGCCGGTGAAATAATTGAATTACCATTTTTCTCATCCTTTCTCTCATCTGCAATCATTTGACAGATACAGCGCGATCGTGTAAAATAAGGCTCTCGGGGGTGATGGAAGATGTTTTTTATCGTCGGGATTACAAGCGGAACCACCAATCTTGGGTTCCGTGTCTGCGGATATTTCTCCTGTTGTTCCCTCAGGAAGCAGACAGCGATGGTAACCTGCGTTTACCGTCAGTTCACTTTCTTTTTTTTGCCCTTGTTCCGCTTTGGGAAACGATATTTTGTCTCCTGCCCCAACTGCGGCGCGGTCTACGAAATCGACCGTGAGGAAGGGAAAAGAATTGAGCGCGATCCGGCGGCCGTTATCAATCCAGACCGGATTTTCCGCGTAGCGGGACAACACTCCGGCAGATTTTGTCCGAACTGTGGCAAACAAGTTAACCCGGATTGCCGTTTCTGCCCCTACTGCGGCACAAAGCTTTAAGAAAGAGCAAAAGGGGAAAAGCCTTGCCTGGTTATATATATTTCATTGGCTATCTGATTATTATGAATTTTGCGGCCACTGCCGCCACCATCTCCGACAAGCGCCGTGCAAAACGCCATTTATGGCGCATTCCGGAAAGCCGGCTTCTCCTGATTGCCGCGCTCGGCGGTTCTCCCGCCATGCTGCTGACGATGCTGCTGATTCAGCATAAAACAAAACATGCGAAATTCATGGTTGGCATTCCGGCGATCATGATCGTACAAAGTTTTCTTCTGTATGCCGGATTACAGCTCATAAAGTAACCGTGAAAGAGCTGATAAAAAAGGGAATATTCGGCACAATTACCGCCCTTATCACAAAAATGCACTTTGAAAAATTTTTCAAAGTGCATTTTCCGCAAATAGAGCTCTATTCATTTTTAGTTTTTTGCCTACGGCAAGTATTGCTCTTCCACAGAGGTCGCCCTACCATTTTGAACTGTCCGCCAAAATACAGAAGCTGGCAATACAGAAATTTTATTCGCTAGTCCATTGAGATCCGCCTGAATTTTAGCCTTCTCCAGGGACCTGACGACAGGTACCTCATCCTCCTAAGACGAGAAATCCGTTACCGGACGACCAAGTTCACAAGTTTGAGCGGAACATAGATTTCCTTAACCAGGCTCTTCTCTGCCAGTTCCGCGGAAATTTTCGCATTCTCCTTTGCCTGAGAAAGCGCGGCTTCTTTCGAGATATCCGCCGGCACCGTCAGGTGAGCCCGCACCTTGCCATTAATTTGAACGACGATCTCAACGGTCTTGTCCACGCATTTTGCCGCATCGTAGTCCGGCCATTTCTGCTGGCAGACCATGCCGCTTCCTAAATTCTGCCGCGACCAAACCTCTTCACAGACATGCGGTGCGAACAGATTCAGCAGGAGCGTGAAAATGCGCATCTCTTCCCGTGTGATGGAACCGACCGCCGCGATATCATTGATCAGGGACATCAAAGCGGCAATGGCCGTGTTGAACTTCAGATGCTCCACATCTTCGCCGACTTTTTTAATCGTTTTGTTGAAGGGAACTTCCAGCTCCGGGCGGATTTTATCCCCTTCGCGGAGAACATCCTGAAGATTCCAGTACCGTTCCACAAAGCGGCGGCAGCCTTTGATCCCATTGATGTTCCATGGGGCGGCTTTCTCAAAATCGCCGATGAACATCTCATAAAGGCGCATGGTGTCGGCGCCGTATTCCTGGACAATGTCATCGGGATTCACGACATTGCCGCGCGATTTGCTCATTTTTTCGCCGTTTTCCCCGAGGATCATGCCATGGCTGGTCCGCTTTGCGTACGGCTCCGGGGTCGGCACAACGCCGATGTCATACAGGAACTTATGCCAGAAACGGCTGTACAGCACATGAAGCGTCGTGTGCTCCATCCCGCCGTTGTACCAGTCGACCGGCATCCAGTACTTCATCGCCTCCGGCGAAGCCAGCGCATTGGGATTGTGCGGGTCGGTATACCGCAGAAAATACCAGGAGGAACCGGCCCACTGGGGCATGGTGTCGGTTTCGCGCTGGGCCGGGCCTCCGCAGCGCGGGCAGGTAGTGTTCACCCAGTCTGTCATATGAGCCAGCGGAGATTCTCCGGTGTCGGTCGGCTCATAGGATTTGACCTTTGGCAGACGGATTGGCAACTCGCTTTCCGGCACGGGCACATAGCCGCACTTCGGACATTTCACAATCGGGATCGGCTCCCCCCAGTATCTCTGGCGGGAAAACACCCAGTCGCGCAGCTTATAATTGACCTTCGGGCGGCCAACTCCCTTTTCAGAAAGAACATCGATAATCTTTTTCTTCGCTTCTTCCACGGAAAGCCCGTCTAAAATTCCGGAGTTGACTAAAGTTCCTGTTCCACAGTCCGTAAAGGCTTCTTTCTGCACATCGCCGCCCTTGACCACTTCGATGATGGGAAGATGGAACTTTTTTGCAAATTCCCAGTCACGGGTATCATGCGCCGGGACGGCCATGATGGCGCCGGTTCCGTAAGAGACCAGAACATAATCGGAAATATAGATTGGGATCTGCACCCCGTTGACCGGATTAATCGCCTCAATCCCTTCCAGCCGAACCCCGGTTTTGTCTTTGGCAACCTCGGTGCGCTCAAAATCCGATTTTTTAGACGCCGCTTCCTGATAAGCTGCGACTTCCTCCGGATTTTGAATGAGGTCTTTCCATTTTTTCAGAAGCGGATGTTCCGGGGAAACGACCATATAGGTCGCGCCGTAAAGCGTATCGGGCCGCGTCGTGTAAACGCTGAGGCGGTCCCCCGCCGTTGTTTGAAAGTCAACCTCCGCGCCTGTGGAACGGCCGATCCAGTTGATCTGCTGCGATTTGACGCGGGCCGGGTAGTCCACCAGGGCAAGGTCGTCGATCAGGCGCTGTGCATATTGGGTGATTTTCAGCATCCACTGCGACTTCACCTTACGGACTACTTCGCTGCCGCAGCGTTCGCAGACACCATTGACCACTTCTTCATTGGCCAGAACGCATTTGCAGGAAGTGCACCAGTTTACGGCCATTTCCTTTTTATAGGCAAGTCCGTGCTTAAACAGCTGTAAAAAGATCCACTGGGTCCATTTGTAATACTCCGGATCGGTCGTGTTAATCTCGCGGGTCCAGTCAAACGACAGACCCAGGGATTTGAGCTGCTCTTTAAAGCGCGCCACATTTTTTTTCGTGATGACGGCCGGATGAACATGATTCTTGATTGCATAATTTTCACTGGGCAGTCCGAAAGCATCCCAGCCAATCGGGTACAACACATTGTAGCCCTGCATGCGGCGCTTGCGCGCGATGATATCCATCGCCGTGTAGGAGCGGGGATGCCCCACATGAAGCCCCTGCCCGGACGGATAAGGAAATTCGATCAGCGCATAATATTTTGGCTTTTCATGACTGTCGGAAGCATGAAATACCCCTGCGTTTTCCCAGCGATCCTGCCATTTTTTTTCAATTTGTTTATGATCATATTTCATCGATTCATACGCCCCTAAGCTTTGTATCGTTTGCGCAGTTAAAACTGCGGTTTCAGCTAATGTAAAGATTTGGATAGATCCACGGTTTCACCGTCCTGCCAAAGCCGATCTAGGTCATAGAATTTTCTGGATTCTTCTGTAAACACATGAACTACGACGCTCCCGTAGTCCAAAAGGACCCAGGAATTGGAGCGGTAGCCCTCTTTATGGTTGGCCCGGACCCCGTCCTTTTCCAGTTGAAATTCCGTTTCCTCCGCCAGTGCCTTGACATGCGTGCTGCTTGTGCCGGTTGCAAGAACAAAATAATCGGCTAGGACCGACACATCCCGGATCCCAATTACTTTTAGGTCCTCCGCTTTTTTGCTGTCCAGCGCTTTTGCAGCCCGCACGGCTAATTCCAGTGACGTCATTCCCAACAACCTTTCTGATTCCGTATTTTATAAACGACTCTGCAAGATCGTATGATTATAGGCCGCGATCGTATCGGGATGAATCGGCCGCTTTGCCTCCGCAAGATCCTTCACGGTATACGCAATCCCATCGATCATCGCCTCTTCCAGACTGTTTTTTGCTGCCTTTCGCATCTCATCTACTCCAGGGTAATCTCTGTCATCCGAAATAAAATCCGCCACAAACAGGATTTTATCCAGCAGCGTCATATTCTCCCGCCCCGTTGTGTGGTAGCGAACAGCTTCCAGAATTTCGGGATCCGTCACCCCGAGTTCCCTGCGAATGTATTCCGCCCCGAGAATCGCATGCCAAAGCTTCGGGGTATTCTGCTCTACTTCGGTCAGCGGAAGCTCATACTTCCGCAAAAGTTTTTTCTGCTCTTCCCGCGGAAGGTCTTTCATAATATCGTGAAGGATTCCCGCAGTCTCTGCCCTTTTCTCGTCCGCACCGTACCGGTGGGCCAGATGCACCGCCATGCGGGAAACACAAAGCGAATGTTTATAGCGCTTGTCCCCCAGCAGACCGCGGATTGCCGTTTTGTAAGCCTCAAAATTCAATTTGATTCCTCCGAGTACAGATGATGTTGGTAAATGTAGTCGGCAACCGAAACCGGAACATACGTTGACAGGTTCTCTCCCCTGCACGCGGCGGAACGAACCATTGTGGAGGAAATCGGAAGAAAATCAAGATTACAGATGATCGTTTTCGCTCCCCGCCTTTTGATCTTTTCGGCATAGGCTTTAAGAGCCCTGCACCCATGATCGCTCCGAGGCGCAGCGCAGATCGTCGCCAGAGAATAAATCAGTTCCGATTTGTACCAGTCTTGCAGTGTCAGAAACATATCCTCGCCCATGATAAAATAAAGTTCCGACTCGGGGTTGTCCCGTTTCACGGCGAGAAGAGTGTCCGCCGTATAGCTTGGACCGCTTCGCTTGATCTCAATGTCGCTGACTTCGAATCCGTCCCTTTGCACTGCCAGGCGGCACATGGCAAGCCGGTCTTTTCCCGGCGCCAGATCCGGTGCTATCTTATGTGGCGGGGTGCCCGTCGGGATCAGCAGAGCACGGTCCGCACCGATCTTCTGCACAAAACGACGGAGCAACTGCAGATGTCCATAGTGAACCGGATTGAACGTCCCGCCCAAAATCACTAACTTCTGCATTGCTTTGCCCGGCACTCCCTTATTCTTATTATCATATTACTTTTTCACCGGTTTGGGAAGTACTATTTTCGGATCCTTTTCATTTTCGCGGTATAAAACGAACCGGGAACCAATGATTTGAACGGATTCGGAGTGCGTCGCCCGGGCAATTTGATTCGCCGCTTCCCGAGCGGGCACAGGGGAAGTTTCCAGAACTCTGCCTTTGATCAGCTCTCTTGCGGTCAGGGCCTCGTCTGCCTGTCGAATCAGATCTTCCCCGATCCCGGACTTCCCTACCATTAAGATCGTGTTAATCGGGTTTGCAAGTGAGCGCAGGTAAGCGCGCTGTTTTCCAGTCAGCATTTTGATTGCTCCTCATATTGTCTCAGTTTTTCGGCAAATTCGCGCAGGGCACGGCCGCGATGGCTGATGCGGTCCTTTTCTTCTCCGGAAAGCTCTCCGAACGACTTTTCTCCAACCAGAAAAAGCGGATCGTAACCGAAGCCTCCGCTGCCTCGTGGGGCAAAGGCGATGGACCCTTCGCACTCGCCGTGCGCCGTGATGCTGTCTCCATTTGGAAAAGCACAGCAGATGGAGCAGACAAATCGCGCGCCCCTCTTTTCGGCGGGAACATCCCGCAAAGCGCGGAGCAGCTTTTGATTTCGGTCGGCGCTGCTTGCCCCCTCCCCCGCGTAACGGGCCGAATAAACGCCCGGCGCACCATTCAAGGCGTCCACCGCAAGGCCGGAATCATCCGCAACGGCAGGAAGCCCGGTCTCCCGGCATGCGGCTTCCGCTTTGAGCCTCGCATTTTCTGCAAAAGTCCGCCCGGTTTCTTCCACTTCGCTGAGCTCCGCCGTAACGACCGACACGGAAAGAGGAGACAGAATCCGCTGAAACTCCCCGACTTTGCCCAAATTATGCGTTGCCAGAATCAGCTTCATCCGCTTTTCCCTGCCTTTCGAACAACGCACTTGCAAACTGATCCGCGTCAAACGGCTGCAAATCGTCTATTTTTTCTCCGACTCCGATAAATTTAATCGGCAGGCCGAGTTCTTCCCGGATGGACAAGATGACGCCGCCCTTCGATGTTCCGTCCAGCTTGGTCAGCACGATCCCCGTGATATCCGCGGCAGACTGAAACTCCCGCGCCTGATTGACGGCATTCTGTCCCGTCGTTGCATCCAGGACCAGAAGGACTTCTCGATCCGCCTCGGGAACTTCCCGCTGAATCACCCGGTTGATTTTAGAAAGTTCTTCCATCAGATTCTTTTTATTATGCAAGCGGCCGGCCGTGTCGCAGATGACGACATCCGCTGCGCGCGCCTTGGCCGCGGCGATAGAGTCGTAGACCACCGACGCTGAATCACTGCCCTGCGTCTGCTTGATCAGTTCCGCTCCGGAGCGCTGCGCCCAGTATTCCAGCTGCTCGATCGCGGCGGCGCGGAACGTATCCGCCGCGCCGAGAACGACCTTTTTCCCCTGCTGCTTCAGCATGGCGGCCAGTTTGCCGATTGTAGTCGTCTTCCCGACGCCATTGACCCCGACGACGAGGATCACGGAAGGCTTGGTTCCGATTTTCAGTTCCTCGCCGCCCCGAAGCATCTCTGCCACGATGGAGCGGAGCAGGCCGTAAACGTCGTTCGGATCTTTCACTCCCTGTTCTTTGACTTTGCGCCGGAGTTCGTCGCAGATGCGTCCCGCTGTTGCCGCGCCGACATCCCCCATAATCAAAATCTCTTCCAGCTCTTCAAACAGGGACTCGTCGATTTTGGCAAAGGAATTCAGCATGGCCGAAACGGAAGCGCTCATGCTTTCCCTGGTCTTTTTCAGGCCTTCTCTGATTTTTGAAAATAAGCCCATCAGTTTCCCCTTTCCGCCCCTCAGGGCTTCATTCCCATTTTTGCTTCGATTTCATCCGCCGGCATTTCCAGCATTTTGGAAACGCCTTCTTCCTGCATGGTTACGCCGTACAGAACGTCGGCTTCTTCCATACTGCCGCGGCGGTGCGTAATAACGATAAACTGCGTGCGCTCCGTCATCCTGCGAAGATAAACGGCAAAGCGGCTGACATTGACGTCATCCAGCGCGGCCTCGATTTCATCCAGCACACAGAACGGCGGCGGATTGACTTTCATGATGGCAAAATACAGAGCGATCGCAACCAATGCTTTCTCACCGCCGGAAAGCGCTTCCAGATGAGAGACGATTTTCCCGGGCGGCTGAACGGAAATTTCTATTCCGGAGTTCAGCACATCGTTTGGATCGCTGAGCGAAAGCCCGGCTTTGCCTCCGCCGAACAGATCACGGAAGGTTTCTGCAAAATAGCGGTTAATCTGTTGAAACCGGGCCGAAAACAGATCCTGCATCCGGCCGGTCAGTCCGCCGATCAGCTTCTTCAGTTCATTTTCAGACTGTTCCACATCGGTGATTTGCGCCTTCATAAATTCATAGCGCTGCGAAACCTCTTTGTATTCTTCCACGGCCGACAGATTAACGGTGCCGAGCGATTTGATTTTTCCTTTCAGCTCGCTCAGTCTGCGCTGTGCCTCTTTGGGGACCGACGCAGGTTCTGCTATTTGTTCCGCTTCCCGCCGCGTCAGCTCATATTCTTCCCAGAGATGGGAAATGATTTCGTCGTATTCTTTTTGCAGGCTGTTCCGCCGCTCTTCCAAGCGGGCCAGTTCATGGCTGATCTTTTCTTTTTCCTCCGACTTGTTCCGCTCCGAAGCGCGCAGCTCCACCGATTTCTTTTCCAGTTCCATACGTTCCCGGCTCAGGCTGTCGGCTTTGCCCGCAGCTTCTTTGGACCGTCTCCGCAGGTCTTCCGCTTCCTGGCCAAGGCGCTCAATCCTGGTGTTCAGTTCCGCAGTGGAAGACTCGACCTGCCCGATCTCTTTTGCCAGAGCGTCAATTTTTTCCTTCTGACCGAGCTTGCGCCCTTCCAGATCCCGGACGGAATTCTGCAGAGACTGCGCATCCTTCCGAGCGGAAAGGCGGTCAAGCTCAACCTGCTTTAAAGCGGCGGTCAGTTCATTCAGGCGGGCGGAAAGTTCTTCCCGGCTGCCGCCGGCCTTTTCCATCTCCGCCTTTAAAGCTTCCATGCGGCCGTCTAAATCTTCAGCTTTGGTCTGTGATTCCCGAGCGGTCTTCTCCTGCTCCGCCAGACGTTCGGCGGCCGCCGTTTCTCCCTTTTTCAGGTCTTCTCCGCTTTTTTTCGCAGACTGCAAATCCGAAAGAACCCTGCGATGCTCCGCGTCAAGGTGGATCCGTTCTTCCCGCGCCGTTTCCACTTCCGTCTTTGCAGCGGACAGCGCCGTTTCCTCGGCGGCGGTTTCTTTTTCCGCAGACTTCAGCGCCTCGGCGGCGCGCTCCGACTTTTCCTTTAGAGCTTTTGCCTGCTGCTTCAGAGTCTCGATTTCCGCGGCCCTGCTTAAAAGGCCGGAGTTTCTCGCCCGGGAACCGCCCGTCAGAGAGCCGCCCGGATTTACCACCTGGCCGTCCAGCGTCACCACCCGGAACCGGTACCGGAATTTTCTGGCGATCTGAACGGCAAAGTCCAGGTTTTCCGCAACGGCGATCCGGCCCAGCAGCGAATTCATGATCTCCCGGTACTTTGGTTCGCAGGAACATAATTCAGCCGCAATTCCAAGAAATCCGGGGCTTTTGGAAAGGCCCGGTTCGGAAAGGGTTCTTCCTTTGATAACGGAAAGCGGAAGGAAGGTGGCGCGCCCGGAATTTTTAGCCTTTAGAAAGCCGATGGCACGCTTCGCGTCCTGCTCGGTCCCGACGACAATGTTCTGCATGGAAGCCCCGAGCGCCGTTTCAACCGCCGTGGAATATTCTTTCGGCACATGAATCAACCGGGAAACGGGGCCGTGGATTCCTTCCAGCGCCCCGCGTTCAGCTTCCCGCATCACCGCCTTAACGCTTTGGGAAAAGCCTTCCAGATTGCGTTCCAAATCCTCCAGCAGGCGGGCTCTGCGCAGATGCTCCTCCAGGTCCAAGCGAAAGCCGTCGCTTTGCCTGCGGGAGGCCTCCTGCCGATCCTGGCGGGCTTTCAATCTTATTTCATGGCCCTGCGCCGCGTTGCCGAGCGCCTGAAGCCGCCGGTTTGCCTCTTCCAGTTTTTGTAGATATTCTGCCTCTTTTTTCCTCAGCGATTCACCGCGGGAATCAATTTCTTTCTGGCCGTTATGTATTTCGTCCAGGCGAAGCTGAATTTCCGCAATGGAAGCTTTGGCGGTCATCCCGCTCACTTTCCATTCTGTGGCCTGCGAGGAAAGCTGCTCCATTTCACGGGTAAAGCCGTCCATTCTGCCCGCCGTTTTGCTCAGGCTGCCTTTCAGCTTTTCCAACTGCGCGGAACAATCGGCAAGCTCTGCGTCTTTTGCCCGGATGAACTCGATTTTGTCTCGGAACTGTTTCTGCTTTTCCGCAATTCCACTTGAAAGTTCTTCTCCGGAAAGGCGACTCTGTTCTTGTTCGGACTGAATCCTGCGCTTGTTTTCCTCATTGTGAAGAATATCATTTTGGAGGACGGATACTTCGGCATCTTTCCGCGCCGCATCCTCTTCCAGCGCCGTGCTTTCCCGCCTGGCCTCATCGATTTTGGCCGAACATTGGTTGGAGCGGCTGAAGACTTTTTCCAGTTCGGCGTCAAGGCCCGCAACCGCCTGCTCCGCCGCATCGTATTGGGCTTTTGCCGTTAAAATTCTGTCTTCCTGCTCCCGCAGCGTGAGAGAGGATTCTTCAAGCGTTCTCAGCCAAAGGCTGATTTCCAGCTTCTTTTTCTCGTCTGCCAGCGCAAGGTATTCCTTCGCTTTTTTCGCCTGCTCCCCCAGCGGTCCGACCCGGTTTTCCAGTTCGGCCAGAATGTCCCGGAGACGGACCAGATTCTCTTCCGCCTGGGCAAGCCGGTGCTCCGACTCCTCCCTGCGGTAGCGAAACCTGGAGATTCCCGCAGCCTCCTCAAAGATTTCCCGCCGGTCTTCGCTCCGCGCGGAGACAATGGCATCAATCCTGCCCTGCCCGATCATGGAATAACCGTCCCGGCCGAGGCCGGTGTCCATGAACAGCTCGTTGACGTCTTTCAGACGGACCTGCGCCTTGTTGATCAGGTATTCGCTTTCTCCGGAGCGGTAATAGCGCCGCGTGACGGAGACACTGTCGGAATCATAGGGGAGCTGGCGCCCGGTATTGTCGATATTCAGAGTGACTTCCGCAAAGCCAAGCGCCTTTCGGCCCGGAGTTCCGCCAAAAATGACGTCTTCCATTTTGGTGCATCGCAGGGCGCGGACAGACTGTTCGCCCAGCACCCAGCGCACCGCGTCGCTGATATTGCTTTTCCCGCTCCCGTTCGGTCCAACCACTGCCGTAATCCCCTTGTGGAACGTCAGCTTCGTCCGATCCGGGAACGTCTTAAATCCCTGCAGTTCCAGCGACTTCAGCAGCAATCCTGTTTCCCTCCGAATCATAAAGTTGAATTTTTCCTCTGCGCACCGACGGATCCTGCTTCACTACAGTATGGTAACCGAGCGCAGACAGTGTTTTCAAGTTACTTTTTTTTTGTCCGACCGCGGCGGAAACACCGGAAGGATGAACCAAAACTGTGATTTTCCCCTTCGGCACTTTCTCATTTGCCAAGGCACGGAAAATCCAATCTCTGATCCTCCGGCTTTCGCAAAGTTCCCGAAACGCGGGGTGCCACGGCCCGGCGAGCCGGTCCCGTTCCAGTTCCGGCGAAGCATGAAGGCCGAGGCGGATCACCGGAATCCCGCGCTTTTCAAAGAAATTGAGCAGATCGGCGCATAAGGCCACGGTCTCTTCCAGCGACGGCGGTTTGTACCGTCCTTCCAGAAACCATTCCCCCAGCTTTGTGCCTTTCAGTACAATTGCCGGGTAAATCCGCACACAGTCCGGATGCAGCGCGGCAAGTTCTTCCGCAGTTTTGACCGCGCCTTCCGGCGTGTCCCCATACAGCCCCGTCATCATCTGGAGGCCTAAAGAAAATCCCCGCGCACGGATCAGCGCAGAGGCGGTGCGGACCTGATCCGCGGTATGCCCCCGCTCATTCAGAGCAAGGACACGGTCATCCATGCTTTGGGCGCCAAGCTCGATGGTAGTGACGCCGTACCGATGCAAAAGCGAGAGAATTTCCGGATCGATCGCGTCCGGCCGGGTGGAAATCCGAATGCCAGCAAACAAGCCGTTTCTGACATAAGGGACCGCAGCCTCAAGAAGGGAAAGCATATATCCCCGCTCCACCGCGGTAAAGCTGCCGCCGAAAAAGGCGATTTCCGCGGAGCTTGACCGCCGGCCCAGGCTGGCCAAAGCCGTTTCCGCCGCGGCGGCCACATCCTCCGGGGTCGGCTGAACAGACTGTCCCGTAATGCTTTTCTGACTGCAAAAGCTGCATGCATGCGGGCAACCGTTGTTCGGGACAAAAAGCGCCACATTCGCGTGCCGCATCAGTAACCCATCAGTTTCAGCGCTTCGCGCGCCGCCTGCTGCTCCGCCTCTTTCTTGCTGCGCCCGCCGCCTTTGCCGATCACATTGTGGTCCAGCAGAACTTCCACCGTAAAATGCTTGTCATGGTCTGGCCCGCTTTCCCCAGCCAGCACATATTCGAGGATATCTTCCGGATTCTTCTGCACAATCTCCTGCAAAGATGTCTTATAGTCCTTAAAGATTTTCGGTTTGCTCTCTTTCAAGAGAGGCAGAACAAAATGCAGGATAAACTTTCGGCTTTCCTCCATCCCGCCATCCAGGTAGATGGCGGCAGTGATCGATTCAAACGCATCCGCAAGGATGGAGGAACGGGTTCTTCCCCCTGAATTCTGTTCTCCCCGGCTTAAAAGGAGGTATTTCCCCACACCGAGCTGGCGGGAAAAACCGCAGCAGGCTTTTTCACAGACCAAAGCCGCTCTTTTTTTGGTCAGATCTCCTTCCGGAAGATGCGGATAATTTTTGTAAAGATAATCCGCCACGACCAGTCCAAGAATGGAATCCCCTAAGAATTCCAGCCTTTCGTTGCTTCCTCCGAGAACTTTTTTCTCGTTTGCATAGGAAGAATGAGTCAGTGCGGTCCTTAGGTATTCCGGGTTTTGAAACCGGTAACCGAGCTTTTCTTCCAGTTCAGTCATTCCATCCACCTCGATCTTTTGTCATTGTCAGGTTTTCTGCTCCGACGCATTGTATTGTACAATACTGGAGGCAATCTCGTTTACCACATTTCCTTCCACATAAGATTTTGTCAGCCGAATGGCATTGTAAACCGTTCTTGCTTTTGCACTTCCATGTGTTTTAAAAACAGGCTTCGAGCAGCCCATCAGAGGAGCTCCGCCATATTCGTTGTAATCGAATTTCTTTTTCATTGCCTTTACATCTTTCAAAATGATGGATGCGGCAAGTTTATTTAGCGGGCGGCGAGTAAAGATTTCTTTCAGCGTATCTGTTATCAGGATCACAACGCCCTCGAACATCTTCAGAATGATATTGCCGGTAAAGCCATCCGCTACCACCACATCTGCCGCGTCGTTCGGAATATCCCTCGCTTCAATATTGCCGATGAAATTCAGGCCGGAGTTTTTCAGCAGGGAAAATGCGGCGTGCTGAAGTTCCCCGCCCTTATGGTCTTCCACACCGACATTGGCAAGAGCGACGCGTGGGTTTTGAATTCCCATCACTTTTTCCATATAAATGGAGCCCATGATGCCGAATTGCTGCAGCATTTCCGGTTTGCAATCCACATTAGCGCCGCTGTCAATCAGCATAAAGCCGCCTTCCCGTTTGGGCATAACGGGGGCAAACGCAATGCGGCGAACCCCTTTGATCCGCTTGACCAGCAGAGTTGCCCCAACCACCAGCGCACCGCTGTTTCCGCCGGAAACAAAAGCGTCTCCCTTTCCTTCAGCCAGCAGACGAAGCCCAACGCCCATGGAAGAATTTTGTTTTGTTTTCACGATATCCCCGGCAGAATCTTCCATTGTGATCACATCTGGCGCATCGCAGATTTCCATTCGTTCCAGAGAGATCCCATTCTCTTGGACAACTTTGCGGATTTCTTTTTCCCGACCCGTCAGAGTGATATCAATATCCAGCCCCTTAACTGCCTGCGCACATCCCTTAATGATTTCCAGCGGGGCATTGTCCCCGCCGAATGCATCGACGATAATTCTCATTTCCAGTACCTCGATTTATCGAAACGTTTCTTCTTTCAGCATCCGGTCCAGGTCGTTCAGCGCCCGCCCGGCCAGCGCGGCGTACCGCTCGCGCTTGTCCCTGATTTTTTCCGCAAGCGGCGGCAAAATTCCGAAATTAGCTCCCATCGGCTGAAACTTTCCCATTCCACCGGACTCGACATAACGGCTCAGAGCGCCGATCATCGTGGTTTCCGGCAGCGTAAGAGGTGCTTTTCCGGAACACCGCCGCGCGGCGTTGAGTCCCGCCATAATTCCGGAGGCTGCGGATTCCATGTAGCCTTCCACTCCCGTGATTTGACCCGCAAAGAACAGATCCGGGCGGCTTCGCATGGCAAAGCCGGAAGTCAAAACCTTCGGAGAATTCAAAAAGGTATTCCGATGCATGACGCCGTACCTTGTATACTCGGCATGTTCCAACCCGGGAATCATCCCAAACACGCGCTTCTGCTCCGGAAACCTGAGATTGGTCTGAAAACCTACAAGGTTGTACAGGGACCCCGCCCGATTTTCCTGCCTGAGCTGAAGCACCGCCCATGGGCGGTGACCGGTCGCCGGGTCGCGCAGACCGACAGGCTTCATCGGTCCGAACCGGAGGGTGTCCGGCCCGCGGCTGGCCATGACCTCCACCGGCATGCAGCCCTCATATACTTTTGGATCAGCCGCATCGAATTTGTGAACGGGCGCACGCTGTGCGGCGATCAGCTCCGCATAGAAGGCCTCATATTCCGCCCGGTTCATCGGGCAGTTCAGGTAAGCGCCGTCCTCACCTTTTCCATAGCGGGAAGCGGCGAAGATCCGTTCCCGGTTCAGGCTTTCCGCTGTCACAATCGGAGCCGCCGCGTCAAAAAAGCTGAGGCTTTCGCCGCAGAACTCCGAAAGCTTTGCCGCCAGCACATCGGAAGTCAGCGGTCCCGTCGCAATCACCGTGATTCCATCCTGCGGGATTTCCACTACTTCCGCTCGGCAAACCCGAATCAGCGGCTGGCAGCGGATTTTTTCCGTCACAGTCCGGGAAAAGGCATCCCGGTCAACCGCCAGCGCGCCGCCCGCCGGGACACGGCACTTGTCCGCACATGGCAGAAGCACCGAACCAAGTTTCCTCATTTCTTCTTTTAAAAGGCCAGCAGCACTTTCCCTGCGCTCCGCTTTGAAAGAATTGGAACAGACAAGTTCCGCAAAATTTTCGCTGCGGTGCGCCGGGGAAAAGCGGAACGGCTTCATCTCGTACAGCTCCACCGGGAGCCCGCCCCCCGCAATCTGCCATGCCGCCTCACAACCGGCAAGGCCGGCTCCAATGACCCGGATCTTCATTCGTCTTCCATCTTTTCATAACCGCAGTCCGGCGTGATGCAATACAGCTTCGGGTGTTTTCCCTTTTTCCGCAACAGCGTCTTCCCGCACTTTGGACATTTTTCCATAGAAGGCTCATCCCAGGAAACAAAATCACATTTCGGATAATTGGAGCATCCGTAAAAAATGCGTCCCTTCTTGGTCCGTTTGATAATCACTTTTCCGCCGCATTTCGGACATTCGGCTCCGGTTTCCTCAACATATTTTTTCACATTTTTACAGTCCGGGTATCCCGGGCAAGCCAGGAACTTGCCATAGGGGCCGTTTTTGATGACCATATGCCGCCCGCATTTTTCGCAGATCACATCGGTCACATCCTCTTTGAGCTGGATTTTAACCCCTTTCATCTCTTCCTTGGCCGTTTTCAGCGTTTCGCTGAAGTCCCCGTAGAAATTTTCAAGCGTGTCGACCCAGTTGGTCTTTCCGCTTTGCACCGCATCGAGATTACTTTCCACCTGTGCGGTAAATTTGACATTGACAATTTTTGGGAACCGATCCTTCATCAGCTTTGTGACTGTCTCCCCCAGTTCCGTCGGTTTCAGCGCTTTTCCGTCCCGGACTACATATTCTCTGCTGGTAATAGTGGAAATTGTCGCAGCATAAGTGGAAGGACGGCCGATGCCGTTTTCTTCCAAAGCCTTAATCAGGGAAGCCTCTGTGTAGCGCGGAGGCGGCTGTGTGAAATGCTGGCTTCCCGCAATATCTTTGAGCTTCAGCGGCATGCCGGCTTTCAGTTCCGGCAACGACGCGCTCGCTTTCTCGTCTTTTCCACCCTTCTCGTCCTTTGCTTCTTCATACAGGATGGTAAAGCCGTCGAACGCGACGGTAAAACCGGATGCCTTGAAAATATAATCTTTCGCAAGGATTTCCGCCTGCACCGTGTTCTGCAGGCAGTTTGCCATCTGGCTGGCCATAAAGCGCTCCCAGATCAGCTTATAAAGCTTATACTGGTCAGAAGAAAGGCTTGCCTTAGCTTTTTCCGGCGGCATGGAAGGCATGGTCGGCCGGATCGCCTCATGCCCATCCTGGGCATTTGCCCGTGATTTATAATGCCGCGGGGAATCCGGAAGATACTGGTCTCCCCAGCGTTCCCGGATATAATCGGCGGCCTCTTTGATCGCCACTTCTGAAACGCGCAGCGAATCCGTGCGCATGTAGGTAATCAAACCGACTGCGCCGAGCCCCGGCAGATCCACTCCTTCATAGAGTTCCTGCGCCGCTTTCATGGTTCGGCGCGCCTGAAAGCCGAGCCGCCGGGATGCTTCCTGCTGAAGGGTTGAGGTGATGAACGGGGGAGCCGGCGATTTGCGCCGCCTGCCCTTTTTTACCTTTGCCACACTGAACTCTGCATCTTTCAGATCTTCCAAAATTCGGTTGGACTCCGCCTCATTGGCGATTTTGATCTTGCCGTCGGCATTGCCATAAAGACTCGCCGAAAACGCTTTCTGGGAGCCCTGCGGCACAAATTTCGCATCGATCGTCCAATATTCTTCTGGCACAAAAGCGCGGATCTCGTTCTCCCGATCCACAATGATGCGCACAGAGACAGACTGCACGCGGCCCGCAGAGAGTCCACGCCGGATTTTCTGAGAAAGAAACGGGCTGAGCTTGTAGCCGACCAGCCGGTCCAGAATTCTGCGTGCCTGCTGAGCGTTGACCAGGTCAATGTCGATGCTTCTCGGATGCTGCATTCCGCTGGACACACCCGTCTTCGTGATCTCATTGAACGTGACCCTGTTCTTATCATCTAAATCAAGGCCGAGAAGGTAGGCCAAATGCCAGGAAATTGCTTCTCCTTCCCGATCCGGGTCGGTCGCGAGCAGGATGGAATCGCTTTTTTCCGCACGGTCTTTCAGATCCTGCACCAGCTTTTCTTTGCCCTTAATGACCTCATATTTCGGTTTAAATTTATTTTTGACATCTACGCTTAACCGGTTTTCCGGCAGATCGCGCACATGGCCCATGGATGCGACAACATCATAGCCGGGCCCCAGGTACTTTTTAATTGTCTTTGCTTTCGCCGGGGATTCCACAATCACCAGCTTGGACATAAAACCACCTCGCATGAATTCACATTTTCCCGCCCGCCGCAACAGACGGAAAGGGAAAACGCTAATGCCGCACGCTGTAGCGGCGGCCTGAATGGGATTCAATGGCACTTTCCAACTCCAGTTCGGTAATGGCAGAAAGTAGCCTCGGAGCCGGCAGCCGCGTCTTAAGAGCCAGTTCGGCAACCTGGCACGGCCGGTCGGTTAAAATGGACAACAGCAGTTGCGCATCCTGAGAGAATTGAGCCGCACCGGAAGGTTTTTGCGTTCCGCCTTCTGAAAAAGAGTCGTTTTTCGTGTCATTCTCTTCTATAATAACATTTGTATTGATATCGTCAAGAAAAATTTTATTTTTTCCCCAATCAGGATATTCCTCAAGAATCTCTTTTGCTCCACTAACCGGTTTCGCTCCGGATTTGATCAGGTTATTGACACCGGCTGAAACAGGGCTGAAAATTCCACACGGAACGGCAAACACATCGCGGCCTTGCTCCAGCGCATAATCCGCCGTGATCAGAGAGCCGCTTTTCGCCGCGGCTTCCACAACCAGAGTTCCGCGCGAAAGCCCGGAAATAATCCGATTGCGAATGGGGAAATTGGAACCGGAAGCCTGAGTCTGCGGCGGGAATTCCGAAATCAGCGCCCCTTTCGCCGCAATCGTGCTGCGCAGAGCGGCATTGGCCATCAGGTAGTCTGTGTCGATCCCGCATCCGAGTACACAGACGGTTTTTCCTCCCGCCTGCAACGCTCCCTGATGGGCGGCCGTGTCAATTCCAAGCGCGCCGCCGCTGACCACGACCACGCCGTTTTTGGCCAGTTCATAGGCAAAGCTCCGCGCGGCGGCTTTTCCCGTCTGCGTTGCCTTTCTGGTGCCGACAATCGAAATAGCCGGCTCCTGTTCAAAATCCGGAAGAGTTCCATGGCAGTAAAGAGCACAGGGCGGGTTGTGGATCTGCCGCAGAAGCGCCGGGTATTCGCCGCAGTCCGGTGTGACGACCTTCTGCCCGATTTTTTCACAATAGTCGAGCAGCGCCTGCGCATCGGCGGCGGAAAAGGTCCTAAGACCTCGGATTTCTTTCGCGGTAAAATATCCTTCCAGGCGCCAGGCTTCTTCTCCTGCGGCACAGAAATCCTCCAGGCTTTTCCAACTTTCCAGAACGCGGTTCGGCTTTGAGCTTCCCGCCCCCAGTGCATGCTGCATCCAAAGCCAGAAAGCCCGAGGGTCATATTTGCTCATCCCGCTGCACCTCCCGCTCTGTTTTTCATCATTTCCCAGGCTAAAATTGCCGCGGCTGCAGAGACGTTCAAAGACTCCGCCCGGCCTTTCATGGGAATAAAAATTTCAACTGAGCAGGCGCCTCGCGTCTCCCCGGTCAAACCGTTGCCCTCGTTCCCGACAGCCAGCACGCAGGGGACGGAAAAGTCCATCTCCGTCACCGGCAGCGCGGTGGCATCCGGCACGGCCGCTGCCGTGACAAATCCGCGCCGTTTCAGTTCAAGGAGAGCCGCCGGCAGATTTTTTTCCGTGAAGATCGGAAGACGGAACACCGCTCCCATAGAGGCGCGAAGCACTTTGGGGGAATAAAGGTCGCAGCAGTTTCCGCCCAGAAGCACTCCTCCGATTCCCAGCGCCTCCGTTGTGCGGAGAATAGTGCCCATGTTTGCAGGGTCCTGAAGATTTTCCAGCGCAAGATAAGTTCCGGGCATCGCCATTTTACAGCTTCTTACATGGCCTTCCGGCAGTTTGCAGACGCAGAAAATCCCCTGCGGCGTTTTGGTGCAGGAAAGGGCCTGCGCAACCTGCGGCCCAACCAGATAAACTTCCCCGGCGCTTGCAAAGACCGGAGATAAATATTCCCGATATTTGTTCGCGGCTCGCTCGGTATACAGCAGCGCCCGGATATTGACCCCGCTGACGGCGGCATCCGCACACAGGCGCGCTCCCTCCAGGAAATACAGACCGCGTTCCCTTCGGTATTCCGCAGAACCGGAAAGCCGCAGGATCTTTCGGATAAATTCATTTTTACGGCTTAAAATCGTCTTTGGCACGCGGCAAAACTCCCAACGAATAAAATGAGCGCCCGGAACATACCGGGCGCAGGGTTACGGTTATTTTAAACCGCGGATTTTGCCTTTTCGACGAGGCTCCGAAACGCCGCTTCGTCGGCAACGGCAATCTCCGCAAGCATTTTGCGGTTTAAGGTGACTCCGGCTTTTTTCAGCCCGTTCATGAAGACGGAATAGCTGATGCCGTCTGCGCGGCATGCAGCCGAAATCCGGGTGATCCACAGGCGCCTAAAATCCCTCTTTCTTGCCTTGCGCCCAATAAATGCATAGTTGCCGGATTTCATGACGGCCTGTTTGGCCATTTTAAAGTGACGGCTCTTCGAACCGTAATATCCTTTTGCAAGCTTCAGTGTCTTTTTTCTTCTTTTGCGCGTCATCAACGCGCCCTTCACACGTGCCATTCTCTATTACCTCCAATAATCGGGAAACTCCAATGGTCAGACAGCCTTTACTTGTAAGGAATCAGCCTCTTGATGGTTGCCACATTGGTTTTGTCGGCAAGCGTTGTCTTGCGGAGCCCGCGCTTGCGCTTAGTGGATTTTTTGTTCAAAATATGGGATTTATAGGCATGAGCGCGGATAACTTTGCCATTCTTTGACAATTTAAAGCGTTTTTTCGCGCCAGTATGTGTTTTGATTTTAGGCATGAATGCCCCTCCTTATTGAAACTTTACTTAACGGGTTTGGAAGCAAGGAACATCAGCATGTTGCGTCCTTCCAGCTTAGGTGATTTTTCCATATTGGCGATTTCACTCAGGGCTGCGGCAAAGCGGTTCATAATCTCACGGCCTTGCTCCGGATGACCCATCTCGCGGCCGCGAAAACGGATGGAAACTTTGACTTTATCTCCGCTTTTTAAGAATTTCTCGGCATGACCGAGCTTGGTGTTAAAATCATGGATATCGATATTAAGCGAAAGGCGGATTTCCTTGATTTCAACTGTATGCTGATTTTTTCTGGCTGCTTTTTCACGTTTGGCCTGTTCAAATCTGAATTTGCCATAATCAATGATTTTGCAAACCGGCGGATTCGCCTGGGGAGCAATCTTGACCAGATCCAAATTCATCTCCATGGCTTTTTGCAAAGCCTGCACGGATGACATCAGACCGAGCTGACTGCCGTCCGAGCCAATTAACCGTACCTGCCTATCGTGGATTTGTTCGTTCACCTGAAGTTCCCTGTTGCTAATAGTTAAGCACCTCCATAACACGCTAATCTCAAAAGAATAAAATAAAAAATAAAGAAAGCGCAGGCTTTCACATCCGCCCGCGCATCAATACCAAAAGTATGTTTCCCCCAGGAAGCATCCAGCGTATTGACCCGTGACAGACAAGACCCCACAGGTGGAAATGCGGCTCGTGAATACCACACCTCACTTTATTTTACTTTATATTATATCGGTCTCTCCCATCTTTGTCAAGAAATATTTCCGCCGATTTCCTCGCCGAGGGTAAACGAGTACAGCAGGCACTGCCGCACCTTTTTCCCCGTGCAAAGCTCCAGCGCGCGGCGATACCATGCAAGCTGCTCCCGGTACCGATCCCAAAGTTCCGCCGGAGCCCGCGTTCGATCCGTCTTATAGTCAACGATGACAAGGCCGCCGGCCTCCTCAAAGACGCAGTCCGCCGCGCCCTGAAGGATCACGGGTTCTCTGGCCGGTTCCCCGGTTAATTCCGACCGAATTTCGCCCGCCGGAATCTCAACAGAAAAGCGAAATTCCCTTTGTAAACGAGGAGATGCCAGCATCCGGTATGCAATTTTACTGTGGAAAAACACGCCGACGGCCTTTAAATCGACCGCCTGCGCCTGCCAGGAAGTCAAAAAGCCGTTTTCTACCAGACGGGAAAGCTCCCTTTGAGGGTCCTCAGAAGCGCAGCGGTAATCCGCAAACTGAAGGTAGGCGTGCAGCGCCGTGCCGCGTTCCGCCGGGGTAAGCCCCGCCTTACCGAGAAATGCAGGGCGGGAAGAAGCGGCATACCGGATGGAAAACTTTCCGGCGGCCAGTTCGGAGGCGGCGACCTTCGCGCACATCCCGTTCACCTCGGCGCCCGGATAAACAAAGTTTAAATCCGATTCCAGCCTGCTCAACAGAGTAAAATTCACCGGAGCGACCGCCTTTTGCTCCTCCTGCTTCTCTTCCGTTTGCGCTTCCCGCGGCCGGGTGATGCGAAACGACCAGTGCTCTTTTTCCGGCAGCACAATCCCTTCGGAAACGCCTGCCATGCAGCGCAGGGCCCCGGCGTCCGGATGTCGCAAAGCGCAGAGCAGGAGCCAGTCGGAAATGCTGTTTGCCTCCCGGACAACATAGGGGGAGATCCTCTCGCCGCTTGTCAGGCGTGAGGCGAAAGAGCCGAGTGTTTTGGCGGCGTCGTCGAGTGTTGTGACCAGCACCAGTTTCTCTTCGGCGCGCGTCATCGCCACATAGAGTACGCGCAGTTCTTCACTCATTTCATCCCGCTCCAGCGCCAGTGAAACGGCTTCCCGCACCATGGTGGAACAGCGGGCTCCGGTAGCCGGGTCCCGCAGGCGGATGCCCGGGCCAAGCTCCGGATGCAGCAGAACGTCGGCGCGTTCCCGGTGAAAGCTGCGGGAACATCCCGCCAGAATGCAGACCGGAAACTCAAGACCTTTGGAATGGTGGATGCTCATGATCCGCACCACATTAGCCGATTCGCTGATAGTGGAAGCGGCGGAAAGGTCGGCGCGGTTCTTCTGCATGCGCCCGAGGAAACGCAGAAAGCCGGAAAGGCCGTTGTAGCCGGAGAATTCGTACTTGCGGGCATAGGCCAGCAGAAGGCGCAGGTTGGCCAGGCGGAGTTCGCCGTTCGGCATGGCCTGCACCAGTTCCGGCAGCCCCGTCCGCCCGTAAACGGCCCGGATCAGCCGGTCGGAAGGCAGCGTGGCGGAAAGGGTGCGGAACCGGCGGAGCTCATCGAGAAATCCGGCGGCTTTTTCATCGCCGTCCCGCGCGGCGGCCGCAACGGCCGGGTACAGCCGCCCCGCGCGGGTGTGCCGGCGGATCTCCGACACATCGTCCGGAGTAAAGCCGTACACCGGGCTCATCATCACTGCGAGAAGCGGAATATCCTGCATCGGGTTATCGATCACCTGAAGCAGGGACAAAGCGGTGCGGACCTCACTTGCGGCGAAGAATCCGCCGACCGTGTCGGCCCACGCGGGGATTCCGAGCGCGGTCAGTTCCCGCGCGTACTCGTGCGCATACCGGTTGGCGCTGCGCAGCAGGATGCAGAAGTCCCGGTAAACGGCCGGCCTCTGCTTTCCGTGATCCGTCACAAGGAAGGAACCGTCCGTCATGGAGTAAATCATCTCCGCGATGCGCCGGCATTCCAGCCGGATCAGGTCGGAATCCTTCTTGAATCCGGTTCCGGAAAGGTCGAGAAGCTCCAGCCGGCATGCGGGTTCCTCCTGAGGCGGATAGGCGGCACCGGGAACCAGTTCCTCCGCTTTGGTGTAATCCAGTTCTCCCGTCTGACGGCTCATCAGTTGGCGGAAAACAAAGTTCACCGCGCCGGTTACGCCTTTTCGGCTGCGAAAATTGCGATCCAGCACCACACAGGCCGGAAATACGCCGCGCGAAGGGTCATACTTCGGCAAAGCCGCGCGGCGGCGAAGAAAGATCTGCGGCATCGCCTGGCGAAAACGGTAGATGCTCTGCTTGACGTCGCCGACCAGAAACAGATTGGTCTCGTCGCGCGAAATGGCGCGGAAGATCATATCCTGCGCCTCGTTGGTATCCTGATATTCGTCCACCATAATCTCTTCATATTGCCTGGACAGTTCCAGCGCATCCGGGGTGCGCTCATACCCGTTTCCCGTGTCGCAAACCAACAGATTCAGCGCCCAGTGCTCCAAATCGCTGAAATCCGCCGCGCGGCGCTCCGTCTTACGCTGCTCCAGCAGGGCACCGAACCGCTCCGTCACGCGGAACAGCATGCGGACGGCAGGCGCAAGCCGGGACATTTCTTCCTTCCACTCCTCCCGGGTGCAGGAAAATAGAGAGGTTAAACGGGCAACAACGGCTTTGACCTCTTTCCGCGCGGCGGCGGCCGAATTTTTCAGCGGATCTTCCGCGCGGCCCCGGACCGGCCGGAATTTTGGAAAGGAAAATCCGGCGCACCTGCGCGAACACCGGTCCCAGTCTTCGGAAGCGACAGCTTTCTCCAGCAGCTTCAGGTTTTCAAGATCCGAGCGGAGGGCGTCGGAATAAGCATCCAGCAGTTCCTGATCCCCGCTGATGCGCGCCAAGGAGTTTTGGGTTGCCGAAACGCCGTACTTCACCGCTTCCGCCGCATAGGAGAGAATGGTTTTGCCCCAGACAGATTCCCCCGGCGGGACATCACCGTTATACAGCGCGGACTTTTCAGCAAGCCAGCGCTTTGGGAACGGATGGGAGCGGACAAAATTATAAAGGCGGTTCACGGTGTCTGCAATGCGGCTGTCATCCCGACCGGAAGAAAATTCTTCGACAAAGCGGAAAAAGCCCGGGTCCGCCCGGGTATAAAATTCGTCCAGCGTATCGGAAACCGTCTGGGCGCGCAGCACTGCCATTTCCCCGTCGTCCAGAATACGAAAATCCGGCGCGATTCCCAGTTTGAAGAAATTCTCCCGCACCAGATCGCTGCAAAAGGAATCGATCGTCCCAATCTTCGCGTGAGAAAGCAGAATCTGCTGGCGCTGCAGGCGGACATCGTCCGGAGACTCTTCCAGCATGGAGGAAATTTCCGCCGCGATGCGGCCTCTCATTTCGGCCGCAGCCGCCTTGGTAAACGTGACGACCAGCAGCCGATCCGCGTCGACCGGACGGACGGGATCGACAATCCGTTCGATGACGCGCTGCACCAGAACCGCCGTTTTGCCGGAGCCTGCCGCGGCCGAGACCAGCAGGGTTCCGCCGCGGGCATAAATTGCATCCTTTTGGCTCTGCGTCCAGTTCCTGCTCAAGATTTTTTCCCTCCCTTTGAAAATTCCTTCATGGCGGCATCCCGATCCCATTTCTGCATCTCGCGTTCCGGATCGTCCCGCTCGTGCCCGCAGACCGCCGCATAGGGACACCAGGCACAGGCATCGTATCCGCCGGACAGCGGAACGGCGGCGATTTTTCCCGCTTTCAGCCCGGCCGCCATATCCGCAATCAGACTGCGGATATATCGAAAGACCTGCCGGAGTTCCCGCTCCGTAATCAGATGGCCGGCGCCGGACGGAACGCCGCCCTTTAAAGTGACCGGAAGGAAGGTGCCTTTGCCGTCCGGCTCCATTCCCTCAACGACTTTCGCATCATTCAGAATCAGGCCGTCCATCCGGAGCTGCTTTCTGCACACTTTTTCGAGCTTTTCCCGTCCAATCCCCCGCTCTGCGGCAGGAGACGGACGATTGGCCGGCATATAAAGCACACCGGCCGGCCGGGTAGTTCCGTAGCGACGTTTTCCGTTTTCGCACAGTGCGGCAAGGTAAATCAGCATTTGCAGATTCATGCCGTAAAGGACGTCGGAAATGCGGAATTCCTTTTGTCCCGTCTTGTAATCGACAACGCGGAGATACCGGATTCCCTCCCGTTCCATCAGATCCACCCGGTCGATCTTCCCGTCGATCACCACTTTGCCCCCATCCGGAAGAGGGATTTCCAGAGATGGGATCGAGCCGCCGATCGGCAGCTCGAAATCCACCGGCTCAAACGCGCTCTGCGCGAGTTCCTCCGCAATACGCCGCGCCACGGCCTGCGCGGAATCCGCCAGACGGGAAATCAGGTAGGCAAAGCGGGGCGTGCGGTTGGCAAGCCCGCCGAACCTTGTTTCTACATATTCCCGAAGAAACTTTAGAATCACGGAATGGAGCGCCGCGCCGCTCATTTGCAGAACCGGGACATTCCCGACTTCCTGAAACAGCCGCTGCAGCAGGTAGTGCATCAGACTGCCGTATTCCAGCGCGTCGAGTTCGGCGGTCCGGCGCTCCTTGGCATCAACCCCATAGCGGCAGAAGTATTGAAACCGGCAGAGATGGTACTTTTCAATCTGCGTTGCGGAAACAGACAGGTCTCTGCCGAAAAGCCCGGCGGCTTTCGAAGGATCTCGGAACTCCAAAGGCCGCCTCTCCGACGCGCTTGCGAGGGAAGACAGTTCTTTGCCCAGCCCGCGGCGGCGCAGCAGTTCTTTGAGCGTAGAGGAAAGGGAATCGTCCGTGTTCCAGCGCTGCGCGGCCAGTTCCAGTGCCGGGCCCTGCGCCGAGGCAAAATAGGACTGTTCCAGGAACAGTTCGCTCCAGATTTTGACTTTGGGCAGAACGGCGCGGGTTTCCGTCACGATGGAAGACGGGGAATTTGCTTTGCCCTCCGCGTCGGAAACCGGATAGCTGAGAAACAGCCGATCCGAAGCGGCACTCATGGAGGAATAGGCAAGAAAGCGCTCCTGCACCGCGGCGCCCTCCCCCGTATCGTTCAGGTTCAGCCCCATGCCGATCAGCTCATGGCGCTCCCGGTCGCTGATGAGCCCGCCCGCGCCGGCAGACATGGGGAACTCGCCCTGCACGCATCCGATCAGGAACACGACCTTCGGCCCTTCCGGGCGCGAGCGGTTCGCCGCGCCGACGGTCACCTCGTCCAGCCCCTGCGGGATGCTTGCGATCCGGCTGGAGCGGATGACAAGGCGCAGCAGCTCCGCATAGCGCGCCGCCGTTACCTTGGCCTTTTCCAGGACCAGTGCCGTCTGATCCAGAATTTTCATCAGCAGATCCCAAACACGCAGTTCCCGCTCCGCCAGCGCGGGGTTGCCTTCACCGGAAAGCCGCCCGGCAAACCGCTTCAGGTTTTCCGCCGCGTGCAGCTCTTCCAGCAGGCGAAAGACGGCTTCGGCCATGCCCTCCCCGTCCGTGTCCGCCGTTCTCTCCGCAAAATGTTCCAGCGGGGCGACCACCGCGCGCCGGCAGCGGTTAAGCTCCGCAAGCAGCGCCGCGTCGCCGGGTTTGGGACTTTCGGTGAAACCGGCAGGACTGTCCGTCCATTCTTCCCGCCATTTCTTTCCGGACAGATTCCAAAGGAATGTGTAATTTTCCAGCATGGAAATCTGCTCCGGACTCAGGCCGCACAAACCGGTTTTCAGATAAAGGAACAGGTCGTCAGAGCGGTAGCCGGTCTGCGTGATCCGGAAGGCGGAAAGGACCAGGCGCATCAGCGGTTCCGCATCAATTTCCTCCGGCCGGTCCATAAAATACGGGATCTCCCATTTTCCCAGCGCCTCGTCGAGGATGCCGAGATAAGCCTCCGGATTCCGGGCAAGAACCGCAAAATCCCGGTAGCGGTATCCGCGGTCGATCACAAGCCGGCGGATCGTCGCGGCGACAAACGCCGATTCGTCATAGTTGTTTTTCGCTTCATAAAGGGCAACGGCCTTACATTCCCCTGAAAACGGCTTCCGGTGGGAAGGGCGGTAAACGCCGGCTTCCAGCGCTTTTAAGTCTTCGCTGCAAAAGCGGGTTCCGCCTGTAAGCATCTGCGGAACCGAGACGGGAACCCCGTTCTGCCGGGCAAGACGGATGAGAATTTTCGCCGTCTTGCGGACGAGGGAAAACAGGCCAGCTCCACATTCAGGGTCGTTCAGCTGATCCGCGCAGAGCGCGACGCAGACTTCTTTCGCCTGCCGCAGAATCAGAGCCAGCACGTCGTATTCCTGCACGGTGAAACTTTGAAAAGAATCGATCATCACCGTATAGCCGGCAAAGCAATCGTGCTGTTCCAGCGCTTTTTTCAGCCGGGCAAGGTCGTCGAGCGGGTCCAGATAACTCTGCGCCACCAAAGCGTCGTAAGCCGACAGAATCAGACCCATCTCCGCTATTTTTCTCCGCAGCGTGCCGTCCGGCATCTTCTCCGCGGTTTCGGAAAGAGTCTGCGGCGCAACGGCGCACATCTTGAATTCCGCGCTGGCATCCAGAAGCATCCCGATCAGTTCCGTGCTTTCCGCGTTTCTGCGGTAAATATCCAGACGGTCTTTTACCTGCTCCAGCGCCAGGCTCATAAAGATGCTGCGTCCGCCGTCGTCCAGCCGCCGTCCCGCAAAGCCGCCATAGCGCCGCAGCACTTCTTCCGAAAGTCTGGAAAAGCTGGTCACGGTCACACGGCGCGCGGAAACAGGCCCCAGAAGGCGGAGCATGGCGCGCTCGTTTTCAAACGACGCCTGCTCCGGCACAAGCAGCATCAGTTTATTTTCTCCGGCCGCGGCGAGTCCTTTGAGGCTGTTCCGGATCTCCCACGTTTTGCCGCTGCCGGCACGTCCCAAAAGTAAACGCAGCATTTTACGCCCTCACTTCCTCTTTTTAGAAAGTATAGCATAAAACGCTGCGTGAAAAAAGCCGGCTGCCCGTCAAATCCGTTTAACGATGTTCCTCCAGCCACTGTTTCAGCTGTTCGTAATATTCCACCGTTTTAAATTTCACCTGGTAGCCCTCGCCGTTCCGCACAATTTTCAGTTCATTGGGGTTCAGGACATCCTGCAACTGCTCTTTGTCCTGCGCGGCTGGCAGACAGAGCTGCGGAAAGATCACGCACCACCAGTTGTGCCCTTTTCCCGAGCCGATCGTCACTTCCAACGCGTCATATTCGCCTGCGGGAAGCGTGATTTTGCCGTAAGTGCGGGTTGTAAAATAGGTCTTGGCAAGCCGGATCGCCACCGGGTAATCATACCCCTGTTTTTCCACTTCATCCTGCGCGGCCGACTGGAGCTGATCCATCTTTTTCCGCACTGCTGTTTCCGCCTCGCTGCGGTTCTTTACGTCGTCCAGCATTCCGGCGCTTTCTTCCAGAATTCTGTCGCGCACTTTCAGTTTCAGGCTCTGGTCCTCCTGGGAATTGGAATTGGCCAGCACATGCAGCCGCAGCACCTGCGAAGGGATTTTTTCGCACCCGGCCGTAAACACCGTAAAATTAAGTAATATGGCAATGACAAAAGCCATGCAGAGAGCTTTTCCAAACGTTTTCATAAAAAATAGCTCCTTTTTTGATTTGCAAAAGAAGCTTTGACCAAAATTTTCCATTTTATTCTTTTTTTTATGAATTTCTTTCATTATAATAAAATAAAAATTACCAAAATAAGGAAGTGTCAAGTATGCCGGGATCATCGATTCATTTACTGGTCCAGTTCAGAGAGATTCTGTTCCGGGGGCCGCTGAGCATGGCAGGCGCCATGCTGTGGGGATGCCTTCTGTATTTAATTTGCCTCCCCTTGTTTTTCCGGAAGAAGAGACTGACCCAAAATTTCTGCATTGCGTTACTGTTTTTGTACGCGGCCGCTCTTTTGCAGTCTTGCCGGTGTCTGGTGGCTCCAAATTCATTCCAGCCCGCAAACCTCACGGCAGCCGATGCCGTCGCGGCAGTGGAATGGAATCCCTTTCTTTTTTCCTCCTTTGGGGTCAGCAACCTGTGGTCGGCTCTGCTCCGTGACTTTTTGATTCTGATGCCGATCGGCTTTTTAGTCCCGCTCGCCGCTTCCCGCGCCCGACTCTGGAAAATGCTGATCTTATCGCCGCTGTGCGGAATCGGGCTGGAAGTGCTCCAGTTACTCGCCAACATTCTTTCTCAAACTTCGGAACGCAGCGTAAGCACCGGCGCGGCAATTTTAAGCACCGCAGGATGCCTGACCGGATATCTGCTCTTTTCCGCTTTAAGAAAGCTTCCGCTTCCCAAGCAAAAAGCCCGCCATTACGCGCACCCGGGACAAGCCTCCTAACACATTTGCGGACACGATCTGCAAATACATCGGCTTTCAAAACAAAAATGCGCCTTGATCCAGCTTTTAAAGCTTTCATCAAGACGCGTTTTTATGTCTGATCTCAGGTGAAATTGTTTTCCAGCATCCCATCCTCGTTTTCGCCGGAACGGTAAAACCCGCAAAGGAAAACATCGCTGTAAACCTGTGCAAGCTGACAGGCGCAGGAATATGCCCGCTTTTTTTCTTTTTGCAGAAACAGACCGTACACGGCGGAACCGGTTCCCGTCATGCAGGCGGCAGAAGCGCCCAGCGCAAGCATCCGGCGTTTAATGCCGCCAACGTCCGGCAAAGAGACCGTCGCTTCAAAGGCATTTCCCGTGCATTTTGCGACCTCGGAGGGAACTTTGCGGCGGAGCGCCTCCAGCATCGGCCCTGTAAAGTGGTCGGCAAACACCCCGCTTCGGTCAAAGGCCGTGTAGGCCTTCCCTGTTTCAATGCCCGCACGGGGCTTGCAGATCACGACATGAAAATCGGGGGCGGACGGCAGACGGGTCAGTTTTTCCCCCGTTTCCTCGGCAAGCGCCGTTCCGCCGAAAAGGCAGAACGGCACATCCGCGCCGACGGTCCGCCCGATTTTGGAAAGATCCGCATCGCTCAGGCCAGCGGAAAAGTACCGGTTTAAAAGGCGCAGAGCCGCGGCGGCATCCGCACTGCCCCCTCCGAGCCCCGCCTGCCACGGGATCTTTTTATGGAGAGAAAAAGAAATTCCGCCGTTCCGAATTCCTGCTGCCGAGAAAAAAGCTTCCGCCGTACGCCGAACCGTATTGTCTTCCCCGCAGGGCAGATCCGGCCGGTCGCTGGCAACATGGATCTCTCCATCCGCTGTCCCTGTGAGCGACAGGCGGTCGCAAAGCGTTACCGTCTGAAAAACAGAGCGAAGCAAGTGGTAACCGTCCCGCCTCTTTCCCAAAATATCCAGCGTCAGGTTAAGCTTTGCATAGGCGTTTTCCATTAAAGCCGGCATTTCAGGCATTGCTTTTGCCGGAAAGGGTCCGGATAAAATGCTCAATCCGCGACAGCGCCTCCGTGATATGACGGATGGAGTAAGAATAGGAAACGCGGACATAACCCTCTCCGCAGTCTCCGAACGCATTGCCCGGAACCACCGCCACCCGTTCCGAATACAGCAGCTTTTCGCAGAATTCCTCAGAGCTCAGGCCCGTGCTCTTAATGCAGGGAAAGACGTAGAACGCACCCTCCGGCTCAAAGCAGGTAAGGCCCATCGAGTTAAAGCCGTCCACAATCAGCCGTCTGCGCATATCATACTGCTCCCGCATGGAAACAATGTCGCCGTCCCCGTTTTTCAGCGCCTCCACCGCGGCGTACTGCGCCGTGGTCGGCGCGCTCATAATGCCGAACTGATGCAGCTTTGTCATCTGTTTGATGATTTCTTCCGGCCCGGCGGCAAATCCGAGGCGCCATCCGGTCATGGCAAACGCTTTGGAAAAGCCGTTAACTAAGACGGTCCGTTCCTTCATGCCGTCAATTTCCGCAAAAGACACATGCCGGTAATCGCCGTAAGTCAGCTCCCCGTAAATTTCATCCGACAGCACCAGCAGGTTGTGCCTTTTCACGACCTCCGCCACTTCTTCCAGATTTTTTCGGCGCATGACGGCGCCTGTCGGATTATTCGGGTATGGGAGGATCAGAAGTTTGGTCTTCGGCGTAATTTTCTGTTCCAGCTCTTCCGCCGTCAGCCGGAACTTGTCTTTCTGCTTGGTCTCCACCGCAACCGGCACACCCCGTGCCATCTGCGTCAGCGGGGTATAGCAAACAAAGCTCGGCTCCGGGATCAGAACTTCTTCGCCGAGTTCCACTAGAGAGCGGATTGTCAGATCGATCGCTTCGCTGCCGCCAACCGTGACCAGAATTTCCGTTTTCGGGTCGTATTCCAGATGATAATGGCGCTTCAGAAAACGGCAGATCTCTTCCCTCAGTTCGATAAACCCGCGGTTTGGAGAATACCAGGTCTTTCCATCCTCCAGCGAATGGATACCCTCTTCCCTCACATGCCATGGCGTTGTAAAGTCCGGCTCGCCGATTGAGAGGGAAATCACATTGTCCATTTCATTCGCAATATCGAAAAAGCGGCGGATGCCGGAGGGCTTCATATTTTTTACGTTGCTGTTGAGCATGCGCTGATAGTCAATCACAGAGCACACTCCTTCTTTCATCCTTTTCATCTTCCGTATTGAGAATCACATTCCCGTCTTTGTAACGGGTCAGGATGAAATGGGTTGCGGTGGAAAGCACAGAGTCCAGGGTGGACAGACGCCGCATGACGAACATTGCGATATCCTGCATGCTTTTTCCATGGACCTTGACCGCCAAGTCATAGCCGCCCGACATTAGATAAACACTTTCCACTTCATCAAACTGCATGACTTTCCCCGCGATCTCATCAAAACCGCGCTCCCGTTTTGGAGATACACGCAGCTCAATCAGGGCGCTCGCCTTGTTCTTGTCAATCTTTTCCCAGTTGATCAGCGCCTTGTAGCCGCGAATGACCCCCGCCTTTTCATAGGCGGCGATTTCGTCTTCCACTTCGTTTTCCGTTTTTCCAAGCATCACGGCAAGCTGCTTGTCTGACAATCTCGCATTTTCACTTAAAAGCGCCAGCAAACGATCATCCAATTCAATACACTCCCTTAAAAAGTACATAGATCTGACTGAATTTATTCAACCGGCAGAAAATGAGGCTGTCTGCCGGAATAAACCGCAAAATGGTGAAAACCGGCTTCGCGGAGAAGCTTCAGGCCGTACTCAATCCCCGCGCCGACATCCGCCCAGCGGTGAGCGTCGGAACCAAGGGTAATCAGAGTGCCCCCTAGTTCCCGGTAGCGCTGGATCACAGGGTAGTCGGGCATAGGAACCCCCAGCTTCTGCCGAAGGCCGGAGGTGTTAACCTCCAGGGCAATCTTGTTTGCGATCAAGCTTCTCAGGACTTCATCGATTCTGTTTTTATATTGAGAGCTTTGGACAGTAAGACCATATTCTCCGACAATATAGCGCAGGGGATAAGTTAAATGGGCAAGGGAATCAAAGTTGCCCCATTCAATCATCTCTAGAATTTCATCGAAGTAGCGGTTCAGCAGATCATCAAGTCCGGCAGCAGAATAATTCAGTTCAAAAAAGTCCTTCTGATTTCGAAGATTATGTAAAGAGCCGAGGACAAAGTCATATTGAAAGCAGCCAAGAGCATCTTCGGCAGCGGTCAGATCCTGCGTCGGTTGGCCGAGTTCAATGCCGGAAAAGACACGAAGCCGACCCTGAAAAGCCGCCGCAGCTTTACGCGATTCATAACAGGACTGGCGAATGGATCGGTCAAATCCACCGGCGCGGTACAAGTTGCACTCACAGTGATCCGTAAAGGTAACGGAATAAAGCCCCAGCCTGGCGGCGCTTTCGCAGATCATCATTGCGGAATCCGTTCCATCTGCGGAACAGTCCGTATGAATATGGCAATCCGATAGATATTGAAGACTCATGGCGATCCTCCCATCCGATTCCTTTTCCCTCTCGACGATTTTATCTTAAATTTCAGTCCGTTTCATTGTGTTTCATTATATTAACGATATTATAGTATCACAATTTTTTCTGAAATCCTAGATAAATCCTTCCTAGGTTCTCGGCGGGGTTCTTCCCTTTTTTTGAACATTTTGCCATCGATTTTCCTGATCAAATCGATATGAAACATGATCTTAAGTGATAAAGCTTTCGGCAAAACTCGGGATGCCTTAAAAAATTGTCAGAGTTCCTGTCCCCCATGTTACCAAAGAACCATTGACAAGCTAATATGATTAGTTTAATATATATACACTGTAGCCTATTTCAAATTTTCAGCGGATCAAGGACGGTTGAAACCGCTGCCCGGCTTCAATCTTCAGGGAGACTTTGGGAGAAAGCTGCCCTCCCTTCACAATTCTCTGGGCGGCGTTCGGGTTTCTTATTTGACTAGGATTTAAACTTGACAAAGGGGCTATTTTCCCACATAATAACAATTATAGATAATTATTAATTTGTTGGGAGGTGCCGAAATGAGGGCGGTTGTTACTGTAATCGGCAAAGACATGGTCGGCATTCTTGCAAAGATTTCCGCAATCTGCGCAGAGAATGATGTAAATGTGATGGAAGTGACCCAATCGGTTCTTCAGGATCTGTTTGCCATGATTATGCTGGTCGATATTTCAAAATGCAGGATTCCACTGGTGAATTTATCCGAACGATTAACCGACGCCGGAAAAGAGCTAAACCTTTCCGTTTACGTTATGCACGAGGACATTTTTAACGCCATGCACCGCATCTGATGCGGATTTCAAAACGAAGACTGGAGAATCAGCTATGATAAATTCCCGTGACATTCTGGAAACCATACGAATGATCGACAATGAAAATCTTGACGTGCGGACCATCACGATGGGAATTTCTCTGCTTGACTGCGCCGACCCGGACGCCGACCGCGCATGCGAGAAAATCTATGACAAAATCTGCCGCTATGCCGGGGACCTCGTGAAAACTGGAGAAGATATCAGCAAAGAATACGGAATACCAATCATTCACAAGCGCGTTTCGGTCACTCCAATCGCCATGATCGCCGCAGCGTGCCCGGATAAAAATCCGGTTCGATTTGCAAAAACGATGGATCGCGCCGCCAAAGAGATCGGCGTGAACTTTATCGGCGGGTATTCCGCTCTGGTTCAAAAGGGATTCGGCCCAGGCGACTATGCTCTCATAGAAAGCATCCCCGAAGCTTTGAGCGAAACGGAACTGGTGTGCTCTTCCGTGAATATTGGCTCCACAAAGGCCGGTATTAACATGGATGCCGTGGAAAAAATGGGCCACATTGTGCTGGACACCGCCAAGGCAACCGTAGATCAGAACTGCATCGGCCCGGCAAAACTGGTGGTTTTCTGCAACGCTCCGGAAGATAATCCTTTCATGGCCGGCGCATTTCACGGCACCGGAGAACCGGACTGCGTGATTAACGTTGGCGTTTCCGGACCAGGCGTGGTCCGCGCGGCACTTGCAAAAGCCGGAAACTGCACGATGGATGAAGTCGCCAACATCATCAAGAAAACCGCTTTTAAAGTGACACGGATGGGTCAGCTTGTAGCTCAGGAAGCCTCCCGCAGACTCTGCGTTCCATTTGGTATCATCGACTTGTCCCTTGCGCCAACCCCTGCAGTTGGGGATTCCGTCGCCCATATTCTGGAAGAGATGGGACTGGAAAGCTGCGGCGCGCACGGAACCACAGCGGCTCTCGCCCTT